>Ga0209510_1000901_pt1 | contig 37115 bp, 32 predicted proteins | sample BiotimSIPDNA_FD_185749 | JGI IMG/M metagenome (GOLD analysis project Ga0209510, IMG submission 185749) | Anaerobic biogas reactor microbial communites from Washington, USA - Biogas_R1 time_0 SIP DNA (SPAdes) (version 2) | ecosystem: Engineered > Bioreactor > Anaerobic > Unclassified | place...
CCCAAGTAGGGCTTGCATTCCCGATGCCCGTCCACCTTTTCTCATGTAATCAAGAGTTCTTAAAACAAATTGTGAGTGGACACGTGGTGGCAGATCTTTTAATTCTTCATATATTTCTTTTGCAGAATATCCTTTATCACGTAAATCACATGCTTTTAAAATAATAATGGCAATTCCTGATGAAAGATTACCTGAATCTAGAAAATACATACGATCCTCAGGAAATTCTTGAGCGGCTAGTAAATAGTTTCTTCCAGTTCCTGATAGTCCCATTCCAATGCCGCAATAAAAAATATCATAACCATCTTCAAAAAATGGTCTAATGGCTTCTTCAAATTCAAATGGAGAAACGGCAGCAGTTTGTGGTAGCACTCCGTTTTTTTCAATCCATTCATACATCTGATCAGTAGTAATATCAATCCCGTCTCGTAATTCACGATCTCCTAAGTGAATATATAACGGCATAACTTTAATATTACGGCTTTCAATTAGATGCTTTGGTAAATCTGCTGTTGAATCAGTGGCGATTAAGACTTTATTTTTCATTTTGACCTCCTGTAATAAGCTCTTTGATAAGTTCATTTACTTTATTATAACCCATTTTTGTCTCAGCTGACGTAATTATGTGAGGGATACCATAAGTTTTTTCTTCAATCATTCTTAGTTTTTTGACTCTCTCACTCATTTTTACTTTATCAGCTTTAGTTAGGATAATTTGGAAATTCAATTTTCTTTCTAATAAATAGTTAAGCATCACTAAATCATCTTCAGTTGGCCCAACTCTAAAATCAATTAATAGTAAAACTAAATCAATTCGATTAGGAAGCGATAAATAACTATTCATCAAGTTTAAAAAATCATCTTGCATCGCTTTTGATCGTTTGGCATATCCATAACCTGGAGCATCAACTAAAAAATAGCCATCACTTACTTGAAAATAGTTAAGGGAAATAGTTTTACCTGGTGTACTTGATGTCCGTGCGATATTTTTACGGTTAAGTAAGGCGTTAATAAAACTAGATTTCCCAACATTTGATCTTCCAACTAGTAATATTTCCGGTAGTGTTTTTGGGTCTAATTGTTTCATATTAAAGACACTTTTTAAAAATTTAGTTTCCATCTTATCATTCCTTTATTTCAAGTAAAACAGAAGTTACATTAGTAACTTCTGTTTCATAAATTATGCTTTAATCGCGATTTTGAAGACTTCGTTTACTTCAGATACTAGAATAATGTCTAGTTTTTCTTTTACTTCTTCTGGTATTTCATCAATATCTGATTCGTTTTCTTTTGGAATTACAATGGTTTTAATTCCTGAACGATCGGCGGCAATTGATTTTTCTTTTAAGCCACCAATTGGTAAGACTAATCCTCTTAAGGTTACTTCTCCGGTCATTCCGACATCATTACGAACTAATTTATTAGTTACTGCAGAATATAATGCGGTTGCGATTGTAATACCTGCTGATGGTCCGTCTTTTGGAATCGCTCCTTCCGGAACGTGGATATGGAAGTCATTTTCCAAAAATAGATTGGGATCGATTTTATATTCTTCCGCTTTCGATTTAATGTATGATAGTGCGGTTTGCGCACTTTCTTTCATAACATCGCCTAATTTACCAGTTAAGACTAAGTTACCTTTACCCTTATAGTAAGTAACCTCTACCGGTAGTGTATCTCCGCCGTATGCAGTATATGCCAGTCCAGTAACAACTCCAACTTGAGCTTTCTTATCAGCTAAGTTATGGATGAATTTATGTTTACCTAAATATTCTTCTAAGTTAGCTTTAGTAATTTCAACTTTCTCAACTTTTTCAAGTAAAATTTTCTTAATCGCTTTTCTAATTAAAGAACCTAAGTGACGTGCTAATTCACGCACTCCAGCTTCTCTAGTGTAATACTGAATAATTTCTAAGATAGCTTCATCAGTAATTGAAAATTCGGCTTCAGTAATACCATGAGCATCTAATTGTTCTTTTAGTAAGTGATTACGTGCGATTTGTTGTTTTTCAAGTTCAGTATAACTAGATAGTTGAACAATTTCCATTCTATCTCTTAGCGGTGCTGGAATGTTTTCTAAATAGTTAGCAGTGGTAATAAATAAGACTTGTGATAAATCATAAGGAACTTCTAGATAGTGATCTGAGAATTTTGAGTTTTGTTCTGGATCTAATACTTCTAACATCGCACTCGCAGGATCTCCTTTATAATCAGATGAAAGTTTGTCAATTTCATCTAATAAGAAGACTGGATTTATTGTTTGCGCTAGTTCCATTGATTTTAAAATTCGTCCTGGCATCGCGCCAACATAAGTGCGGCGGTGTCCTCTAATTTCTGATTCATCTTTAACGCCACCTAACGAGTGTTTTACAAATCTACGGCCTAAAGCTTCAGCAATTGAGATGCCTAAAGAAGTTTTACCAACTCCAGGAGGACCAACTAAACAAAGAATAGTTTGTGGATTTTTTTGGGTTTTGATTTTAACCGATAAATACTCAATAATACGGTCTTTTACTTTATCTAGACCATAATGGTTAGCGTCTAATATCTTTTTAACTTCATTTAAATCATTACGATCTTCTGAAGTTTTATACCAAGGAAGTTTAACGATAAATTCTAAGTAATTTTGAATCACGTTAGCTTCAGCCATAAAGCTTGAAGTTGATTGTAATCTTGAAAGTTCACTTAAAGCATGCTTTTCAATGTTTTTAGGCATACCGGCTTCGCCGATAGCTTTACGTAGGCGTTCCATATCTTCTTCACGTTTAGCCCGGTCACCTAATTCATTTTGAATTGCCTTCATGCGCTCTCTTAAATAGTATTCTTTTTGGTTTTCATCAATCGCTTTTTTAACTTCTTCGTTAATTTTAGCTTCAAGTTCAACAATCATTTTTTGTTGATTAATATCCATTAAAATGAATTTTAATCTTTTTAATACATCGGTTTCAGCGATGTATTTATATTTTTCCATTTCATTAATTTTTAAATTGTAGGCTATTATATCAGCAATTTTATCTGGAGTTGTTTCCCCTTCAATTTTTTCTAAAACTAATTGTGAATCAAGTAGTTGAGTTGGATTTTTAGCAATTTCAGTAGTAATCATTTTAACCGTTGTAATTACTTCTTGGATATCCCCTTCAAATACTTCTTCTAATTCATCATATTCAATTTCAAATGAATCAATAGTTTTAGTGTATTCCACAACTTTAATTCTTTTAATGATATTAAACTTTACTTTGTAAGTATCATTAGGAAGTTTAATTTTCATTGCCAGCTTAGCTAAAACCCCGAAATCTTCAACATCTTCCACAGTTGGAACGTCAATTAACGGGTTTTTTTGAATTAGTAATACTAAGTATTTATCAAATTTTTCTTCAGCTTCATCAAGCGCTTTTAATGAAAAAGGTCTTCCTATTTCAATTCTAAAATCATTATTTGGTAGTGGGACAACTCCTCTTGTGACTAATGCCGGTAATATTTTCTTTGATGGCATCATTTCACCTCCGATAAATTATTTTACTATTTTTGCATTTTCGTATAAGAAGTCTAATGTTTTAGTAAAACCAACTTCTAATTTAATTGAATGTTCGTCAATATATTTTTTAACTTCAGCAACTGAAATGTTATATTGAGTAGCGATTTCTTCATATTTTTTAGCAACTTCTTCATCAGTTGCGTCAATTTCTTCTTGCTTCATAATCGCTTCAATGACTAACATTTGTTGTAATCTTAATTCTGATTGTTTATTTACTTGTTCAGTAAATTGTTCCATAGTTTGTCCTGAAAAAGAAATATAAGTTTCTAAATCAAGACCATATTGTTTTGCTTGAGTCTCTAAGTTTTGTTTGTATTGTTCAGTTTCATAATCAATCATAGCTTGTGGCACTTTTACCACTGAATCTTCAGTAACTTGTAAGACGATTGCATCAGTTACCCTAGCTCTTTCTTCGGCTTCTTTAGCAGTTAATAAATCTTTTCTAAGATGTTCTTTATATTCTTTGACAGTATTTAATCCTAAATCTAATGAACGAACGAATTGATCGTTTAATTCAGGACGGATTTTAACTTTGATTTCCCAAAGTTTAACTTCAAATACTACCGCTTGACCAGCTAAATCTTCAGCGTGGTAATCTTCTGGAAATGATAAATTAATTGATCTTTCTTCATTTACTTTCATTCCAATCATTTGTTCTTCAAATCCTGGAATAAATTGGCCAGATCCAATAACTAGTTGATAATTTTCAGCTGTTCCACCTTCAAAAGCAACTCCGTCTTTTAATCCTTTAAAATCAAAGATGGCAGTATCTCCTTCTTCAAGTGTATCTCCTTCTTTATCTTTTAAAACTTCTTTTTTAGTTAAATCTTGATCAATTTTAGAATCTACTTCTTCATCAGTAACAGCAATTTCTTCGCCGTCAACTTCAACACCTTTGTAGTTACCTAATGTAACATCAGGTTTGATTGGGATGATGAATGAAAAAGTAAAACTTTCTCCTCTAATTACTGTTGTAATATCAAGATCAATTTCAGGTTCGCCAACGATTCTGAAAGTTTGATCTTCTAATGCCTCATTAAATTTATGTCCGAAAACATGGTTTAAGGCATCTTCATATAAACCTTTATCACCAAATTTAGATTCATATTGTTTTTGAGTTACATGTCCTTTTCTAAATCCTTTAATTTCTACATCTTTTTTAATTAACTCATATGCATGAGCAAGTCCGTGCTCAAATTCTTCTGGTGTAACTTCAAAAGTATATTTGGCCGTATTTTCATTAATTCTTTCTACTTTCATAATTTGTTTCCCTCCGTTTAAAATGTTTAAATTCTAATACATATTATACCATTAAGTTATATATTTAATGATTTTTAAACTTATAAAGGCTTTAATCATTGCCTTTTTGTCAAAAATTAGGTAAAATTATATGGAGTTTAATAAAAAAGGAGTAAGATTTATGATTACTATTAAAGAGGTTAAAACCAGAAAAGATTTAAATCGATTTATTGAGTTTCCTAACGAACTATATAAGGATAATCCTTATTATATTCCGTCATTATATATGGATGAGTGGAATCACTTAAAAAAAGGGAAAAATCCAGCACTAAAATATTGTGATTTAGTGATGTATTTAGCTTACAACGAAAAAGGTGAAATTGTTGGGAGAACTGCTGGGATTTTAAACCATGAATATAATAAACACAAAAATGTTAAACAAGTAAGATTTAATCGGATTGATTTTATTGATGATATTGAAGTAGTAAAAGCTTTACTTGGCGCTGTTGAAAACTGGGCTAAGGAAAATGGAATGAATGAAGTTATTGGGCCAATTGGTTTTACTGACTTAGATAAACAGGGTCTTTTAATCGAAGGATTTGACGAAGAGGATATGTTTATCACTCTTTATCACTATCCATATTACCAAAAACATATTGAAGCCTTAGGATACGGAAAAGACGTTGATTGGGTTGAATATGAAATTGATGTTAGCTCAATTGATGATGAAACGATTGAAAAAGTTACTAAACTAGGTGAAGCTGTTAAAAGACGTAATGAATATCGATTAATTAAACCATGTAGATTAAAATTACCTAAATGGGGCAGGAAAATGTTTAAAGTCTATAATGACGCTTTCCAAGATTTATATGGATTCTTAGCAATTCCTGATGATGTTATGAATTTCTACATTTCGCAAGTGATATTAATTGTCAGACGCGAATATGTTTGGTTTATTGTCGATAAAAACGATGATGTTGTTGGGTTTGCTTTATTAATGCCTTCAATGTCTAAAGTTACCAAAAAACATCGCGGAAAATTAAATATCTTTAATGCGTTATCATACTTAAAGGCGATTCAAGGTAAACACGATACTTTAGATATGTATTTTGTGGCGATTAATCCGGAAGACCAAAAGAAAGGGATACCAGCCATTTTTATGGCCGATGCACTTAAAATAGTTAAAAAGAATAAAGTTAAACGTGCATTGACTGGCCCTGAACTAGAAAATAATCATGAAGTTATGAACTTATGGGGAAGATATCCTCATCGTCAACACCGTCGTAGACGTTGTTACACTAAAAAAATTTAATATAAGGGGGGATAAGCAATTATGCTTTTAAATAAATTAAAAGATGTTGCACTTAGTGTAGCTCCAGTAATTGCCATTGTATTAGTCCTTCAGTTAATTTTAGTAATAGTTCCTAAAGGAACACCTGTAGAATGGGATTCGTTTTTTAGATTTTTGTTAGGAAGCGCAGTTTTAATCACAGGATTAACGATACTTCTATTTGGGTTAGAGTTATCAATTAATAAAGTTGGTGAAGAATCGGGGTTAGCACTGATTAAGACTAGAAATTTAGGAATTATTTTAACAGTTGCGGGATTATTAGGGTTTTTCGTAGCTGTTGCTGAGCCAGATTTGTTAATTCTAGCGATGCAAATCAACGAATTTAGTCAAGGACTTTTAAATACATATTTAATCATTATTTCGATTGCCTTCGGAGTCGGATTAATGATGATTCTATCATTTTTACGGATTATTTTTAAATGGAAAATTAGACCAATTATGTTTAGTTTATATGGGATAATTTTCATATTAACGATAATTCTAGAAATTAGAAGTGGCGGTAATTTGTTCCCGATTGCATTTGACTCTAGTGCATCAGTAACAGGGGCAGTTGCGGTGCCATTTATTCTCGCTTTAGGAATTGGTGTTTCAAGAGCGGATAAAAACGCCAAAGAGGAAGATTCATTTGGAATGGTAGGAATTACTTCTGCCGGAACAATTATTGGAGTTTCTGTCTATTTACTAGCCAAAAGTCACTTGAAATTTCCTAAGGTAACAATTGCAAATAATAACTTAGATGGAGTTTTTAAACCATTCATTACGGAATTGCCAACATATTTATGGCAAGCAGCTTTAGCATTGGTACCATTTATTGTTTTATATTTAATTATTAATGCAACAATTTTAAAGGAAAATAAAAGAGATACTATATCAAAATTAATGGGATTCTTATATGTATTTATCGGTCTACTTCTCTTCTTATTATCAGCTAATGTTGGTTATATTGGTATCGCCCGTGAATTAGGACATAACATGGCTGAATTAGGAATCATCCCTGTCGCAATAACTGGATTTTTCATTGGTGCATTAGTAATTTTAGCTGAATCATCAGTTCACGTTTTAACGGACCAAATTTATAATGTAACTAGTGGTTCACTGAAGAAAATTCCGGTTTTAATTGCCTTATCAATTGGTGTTGGTGTATCAATTTTGATAATGGTATTTCGAACTTATTTTGATTGGTTAACACTACCAATGTTGATTTTACCGCTTTATGCAGCGGCCTTGATAATGTCATTTTTTACACCTAATCTATTTGTTGGCTTGTCTTTCGACTCTGGAGCAACATCATCTGGGCCAATGGCCGCAACATTCATTTTAGGATTTGTTCAAGGAGTTGCAGTATTCTTTGGAGGCACTACTGCTACATTAGGAGATGTCTTCGGTGCGATGGCTTCAGTGACAGTAGTTCCAATTATCGCAATTCAAGTATTAGGTATTATTTATAACCTAAAATTAAAGAAAGGAGCTAAACAAAATGCTTAATTATTATGCATATATAATGATTGTCCCTAGGGGTAAAGCTTCGAAAATGAGTCAAACTGCTTTCAGGCAAGGCATTAATAACTCGACTATCATTGCTGGTAGAGGTGTTATTAAAGATGGGTTGCTTAATCTATTAGGATTTTATGATAATCAAAAAGAAATTGTAATTATGCTAGCCGATGAAAATATTGGTCGTCATGCGACTGATAAAATTACTAAAAAATATCGACTAGACAAACCACATAACGGAATTATGTTTAATATTAAATTAAAGGAAGCGTATGGTGTGGAAGGAATTGATTTACCAAAGGTTGAGGAGGAAAATGAAAATATGAAAGTTATATTTACTGTTGTTGATCGTGGGCTATCAAGTCAAGTTGTCGAATGTGCCAATAAAGCTGGGGCCACTGGTGGTACAATTTTAAATGGTCGCGGTAGTGGAATTGAAAATGCTCCTAAGTTATTCAATATTGAAATTGAACCAGAAAAAGAAATAATATTAACGATTGTTTCAAGCATACAAAAAGATAAAGTTGTTAATGCGATTAAAGAGGAAATGCGCATTGACGAACCAAACAAAGGAATTATCTTTGTTGTTGATTTAGCGGAAACATACGGATTATATAATCCAAATAAATAATAAAGGCGGCTTCGCAAAGCCGCTTTATACTATATGATTACATTAAAGGAGGTGCAAATATGGATCAAAGACACTATCGAAAAGGAAGAATGGATAACCCATCAAATTATACAATCGCAATTAATAAACTAAGAGATCGTGGTGTTGAAGTTGAAGATATCGCTAAGATAACTTATGAGCTTCAAACTAAATATATAAAAGATTTAACTTTAGAGATATGTATTGAACACGTAACTAGAGTGATTTTAAAACGTGAAGTGCAACATGCAATTTTTGTGGCTATTGACTTAGATGTTTTAGCTGAAAAGAAACTTTTATCAGAACCACTTCAATCAATTGTTGAATCTGATTTAGGATTATTTGGAGTTGATGAAGTTTTAGCATTATCAGTAGTTAACGTTTACGGATCAATTGGGATGACTAATTTTGGCTATGTTGATAAATTAAAACCAGGAATTATTGGTCATTTAGATAATGAAGGTAAAACTGGTGGCAGAGTTAATACATTTCTTGATGATATTGTTGGGGCTATTGCCGCAAGTGCATCATCATCGGTTGCCCATAACTACGCAGGTTAATCAGATTATAGACAAAAAAAGAGGCGCAAGCCTCTTTTATTTTTATATTATTTAACGCGAATAACTTCTCTTGCAATCATTACTTCTTCGTCTGTCGGAATAACGAATACTTTAACTTTTGATTGGCAGCAATTAATTTCAGTTGTGCCTCTGGTTTCATTTTTCTTACAACTAATTTTAACTCCTAATACAGCTAACCTATCAATAATTAGTTTTCTCATATCAGCTGAGTTTTCACCAATACCTGCAGTAAACACTAACGCATCTAATCCGCCCATTAAGACATAATATGAACCAACGTAGTCGCAAATACGTTTAACTTGAACATCAATTGCTAATTTAGCTAATTCATCGCCTTCTTTTGCAGCTTTCATTAAGTCACGATTATCTGAATATTGTTTTGACATTCCAAGATATCCTGATTGTTTATTTAAAATATTTAAAACTTCAGCGACTGTCTTACCTTCTTTATTCATAATAAATTCAACAACTGTTGGATCAATATTACCAGAACGAGTTCCCATTGGGAATCCTTCAAGTGGTGTAAATCCCATTGAAGTATCAATAGATTTACCATCTACTACTGCGCTTAGTGAAGCGCCGTTTCCTAAGTGTAAGACAATGATCTTAGAGTCTTTCTTACCCAATAATTCGATCGCTTTTTCGGAAACATATTGATGAGATGTACCATGGAATCCGTATTTTCTTACACCATATTTTTCATACCATTCATATGGAGTACCATACATATAATTCTCTTTTGGCATTGTCGTATGGAAAGTAGTATCAAAGACAGCTACTTGTTTAACATTTGGTAATGCTTTTTTAAATGATTTAATTCCAGTAATGTTAGCTGGATTATGAAGTGGTGCTAAATCACTAATTGCGACTAATTCATCAACTACTTCTTTTGTAATTAAAGTTGAGGTTAAGAATTTTTCACCACCTTGAACCACTCTGTGTCCAATCCCGTTAATTTCTTCTAAGCTTTCAATAATTTTGTGGTCGGTTAACCCTTTTAATAACATATCAACTGCGACTGCATGATCTTTAATGTGGGCGATAGTTTTGACTTTTTCTCCGTTAACTTCAATTGTAAAAACCGCTTCTTTTTGTCCGATTCTTTCGACTAAGCCTTTTGTAATAACTTTTTCGCTTGGCATTTCAAACAGTTGAAATTTTAGCGATGAACTTCCTGCGTTTACTGCGATAATTTTCATAATTAAAACCTCTTTTCTTATAAATATATAATATATAATTTTTAAATAAATATCAAGAATAAATATTCATGTTAGCTATTTTATGGTAAAAGATATAAATAAATAGCGAAAAATTGCAGCGTTGTTCCCGCCATAACAAATAAGTGCCAGATGAAGTGTGCGTATTTAAACGGTCTTAACGCGTAAAAAATAACTCCAATTGAATAAGCAACACCACCAGCTAAAATAAACCATAATGAATATGGAAAAGCGGCTAATTTATGCATAAAAAACACTCCAGACCATCCGAGTAATAAAAATAAAACTATATGTACCTTTTGAAATCGGTAAACCATCACGGCTTTTAAAACAATTCCTGTAATAATAATTGCCCATTGTGCCGCTAACATGATCCACTTAAGCGGACTAGGAAGGGCAATTAAGAATATTGGGGCAAATGTTCCGCCAATAAGTAAATATATCGATACATGATCAAAACGCTTAAATACCGCTTTAGTTGTTCCTGGTGGAAATGAATGGTATAAACATGACATCGTATATAAAATGATAATTGAGGCGCCAAAAATGGCACTTCCAACATACTCTGAAGTGTTGGTGCTTTTCACTAGTAATAAAACTAAACCAACAATTCCTAATAAGGCAGCCACTCCGTGGCTAATGGCATTCGCTAGTTCTTCACCTAGCGATTGTGTTTTGTCTCTTCTTTTAAACTTTTTCATAAGTAATCATCTAAAAAATTAGCTCCTTTCAGCGTTTCTGGTTCTTCGGTAAATAAATTTGGGAAACCATATTGAGATAATACTTCATATGTAACAATCGCTACCGCATTTGATAAATTTAAACTTCTAACTTTATCAGTTGTTGGGATGCGGTAACATCTTGATAAATTTTCTTTTAATAAATGGCGGTCAACGCCAGTTGATTCTTTACCAAAAATGAGATATATTTTTCCATTTTCTTTAGTAAAATCTACTTCTTTATAATTTTTATGTCCGTATCTTGTTAAAAAGTAACAGTTACTAGGATTTTCACTTTTAAAGTGTTCAAAATTATCATATACGTGTAGTTTTAAATCTTTAATATAATCTAAACCACTTCGCTTTAAATGTTTTTCTTCAAGTGAAAACCCTAATGGCTTTATTAAATGAAGCGTGGCATTAGTAGCAACACAGGTTCTCATAATATTGCCAGTGTTTTGTGGTATTTCTGGTTCATATAAAACAATATTTAAATCTAAATTAGACATCGAACGTTACCGTCCTTTCAAGTGTAACTCTTCTCTTTAAAAATACATTTAAGATTAAGTTTAATACGTTACTTATAATCATTGCGATCCACATCACATTATACGTTAAACTTGGGAATAGATAACCAAGTAAAAATATTAGAGGAATTCTAATTACCCAAAGTCGAATCATTCCTGAAATAAAAGTGTATTTAGCATTACCAGATCCGTTAAAATATGAATTATCACACCACATAACGGCAACCATTGGTTGAACAAATAGTAGCCAAAATGAAAAGGTCATGGCAATATCTAAGATATTTTGAGAGATTGATTTTGAAACTAAAATTAATATTAAATATTTCCTAATAAAAATAAATAATACTGAAACTATTAAGGCCGCACTAGTAATAAAGATTAGTGCCGTCCAATATGATTCCTTGGCTCGTTGTGGGTTATTATTACCAACATTATTTCCAATATAAGTTGCCAGTACCGTACTTACCGAGGCAAATGAGTTAGAAACAAGTTGAGAAATTCTATTTCCAGCAGAAAACCCAGCACTAACATCATCACCAAAGTATAGTAATCTTGATTGAATAATCATAAATCCTAGTGAATTTAAGGCGGTGGCCATCGTCGCTGGAATCATTATTTTAAAGATATCTTTTGATGTTTTTTGATCAAATTTAAACTCTTTTATTTTAAGGGTTACATTCTTTTTAGAGAAAAACAATCCAAAAATAACAAATGGTAAACTAATTGATTGACCAATTAATGTTGACCAACCAGCTCCAGCAACACCCATATCTAACTTATTAACAAATAGCCAAGTTAAAAAGGCATTAATAACAACTCCGGAAATATTAATAATACCCGGTAACATTGTCTTTCCTTCGGCTTGTCTAATACTTTGATAAATGATAAATAAAAATACCGGAACTATTTCAAGGGATCTAATTTGAAAATATTCGACACCATAGGTATAAGTATCACCTTTAGCCCCCATTAAACGAACGATGGTTGGGGCTAGGAAAAACATCAACAAAGTAATAATGATCCCCGAAATAAGTGATAAAAAAGTAATTCTTGACGCATATGTTTCAGCTAAATCTTGTCTTTTTGAGCCTAAATATTGACTAACAATCGTAACTGCAGCCACACCAAGTCCGGTTCCGATAGCTAAAAAGAAAGCATAAGTTGGAAAATGGATATTAATTGCTGCAATTGAGGATGCAATTTGTGCATCAGTGGCATTCATTCTCGCTAAAAAAATCAAGTCAACCATATCGTGAAATGATTTTAAAATATTACTTAAAAAGATAGGAAATGCTAAAATTAGCATCCCCTTAATAATTGGTCTTTGGTATAAAATTATATCAGTTTTTGATGTTTTTTGTTTTTGTGTCATATTGTCCCCTTAATCCCCAAATTTATAATATTAAAACTATGCGTAGTAACTTACTTTCCTTTCTAAGGTAATTCTTTTTTTCAAAAATAAATTTATTACTACCATCACCACATTACTAACAACTAATGATATCCAACTTGCATTCCATACGACATTATTAAAGATTAGTCCTAGTGAATATAAAACTGGAATTCTAATTACCCAAAGTCCGATTAAAGTTGATATTAATGAGTAATTAAAATGTCCGGTAGCATTAAAATATGAATGATCAATTCTAATGATTGCGACAAACGGCTGAGTAAATAAAAGCCAAAAAGTAAATCTAGCGGCGACATTATAATCAAATGGGATATCTTTAGTTAATATTAAGTGAATTAGTGGTTTAGATAGTAGCATTACAATTCCGGTTAATACTACTGATAATCCGATAATAAAATACAAGGCCGTTAAATATGATTTTCTAGCTCGCGCTGGATTATTATTTTCGATATTAACAATTAAATAAGTTGATAAAATGGTGCTAATTGGAGCAAATATATTGGTAACCAATAAGGAAATCCGGTTACCAATAGCTAAACCGCAACTAATCCCATCACCAAAGCTTAATAATCTTCCGGTTAATATCATAAAGCCAATCGCATTTAATGCTGAGGTAATACTTGCTGGAAACACTAATTTTAAAATATCTTTACTTGTTTCCTTATCGGGAAAAAACTCTTTAATATTTACTGATAAAGTTCTTCTGTTAAAGAAAAGTCCAAATAAGACAAATGGTAATGTAAATGAATTACTGATCATTGTCGCCCAGGCGGCACCAGCAACACCCATATCTAATTCTTTGACAAATAACCAGGCAAAGAAAATATTAATAATAATCGAAGCAAAATTAAATGTAGTCGGTAAAATTGATTGATCTTCAGCATGTCTAATTCCTTGATAAATAAGGTACATAAACATTGGTAAAATTTCAAGTGATCTAATTCTAAAATATGTTACAGCATATTCATAGGTTTCACCTCTAGCGTTCATGATTTTTGCTAATGCAGGTGCTAGCAAAAACATCAACATTGAAATAATAATTCCGGTAATAAATGATGCAAACGCAATTTTAGAGGCGTATTTGACAGCTAAATCATCGCGATTTAACTTTTATATTGTTTAATTAATGTGATTGCCGCAACCGCGAGTCCTGAGGCAATCGACATAAATAGTAAATTAGTCGGAAAATAGATATTAATTGCTGCTAGCGATGAGGCAATTACCGAATGACTACGTTCCATTCTTGATAAGAAAAACATATCAACGACACTATGAAATGATTTTATTATATTCGTTAGTAAAATTGGCAGCGATAAAATAATCATGCCTTTTAATATTGGCGTTTGGTTTAAAATTATTTCTTTTTTCGATAGTTTTTCTTTTTTTGTCATTATTTACCTTTCTTTGAATATTTTTTAATTAAGTTTTGTTTTAAATCCCAAAGTGGTTTAGATAAGTCGACATAATATTTGTGAGGGAACTCTAAACGCTTAACTTCATCCCAAAGTTTAGCCATTTGTTCTTTTTTAGTTTGTCTAATTTCTTCAAGCGTTGGCTTGTTATAGACTAATTTACCATCGATAAAGATTGGGTGTAGTAACTGTTCACATTCAAAATCTTTGACAATTTTTTGTTTCCAAGTATGTTCTGGATCAAATAGTAAGTATTCTTCTTTTGGATTAATTACTTCATCATGAAGTGTAATTACATCAGCAATCGCTTTTTGATTTTGATCGTAAAAGCGATAAACTTGTTTAAAACCTGGAGTTGTCGTTTTTGCGACATTATCACTTAGTTTAATTTTAGGAATGACTTCTCCTTTTTTATTTTGCATAGCTACAAGTTTATAAACTCCGCCAAAGACAGGCTCGCTTCTAGCGGTAATAAGTCTTTCGCCAACACCAAATGAATCAACTTGCGCTCCTTGGCTAATCAAATCTTTAATTAAATACTCATCTAAGGAATTAGATACAGTAATTTTAGTTTCAGTTAACCCAGCTTCATCTAACATTTTTCTAGCTCGTCTCGTTAGATAGGTTAAGTCACCACTATCAATCCGAATTCCTTTTAAATAATAACCATTTGGTTTTAAAAATTCATTATGGATGCGAATTGCGTTAGGAACACCAATTCTTAATGTGTCGTAGGTATCAACTAATAACAAAGTGTCATGTGGATAAGTTTTAGCATAAGCTAGGAATGATTCATACTCGGTATCAAAACTTTGAACATATGAATGGGCCATAGTTCCTAAAGCTGGAATTCCCATTTTATAATCGGTATAAGTATTTGATGAACCATCAACCCCGGCAATATAGGCCGCTCTAGCACCGTAATTTGCTGCATCATATGAATGGGCACGGCGTGCTCCAAACTCCATAACTGCTCTTCCTTGAGCTGATTCTACAACTCGTGAAGCTTTAGTAGCAATTAATGATTGGTGGTTTACTGTCAAAAGCAATACTGTTTCAATAATTTGGCAATCAATAATTGGTCCTTTAACAGTAATAATTGGTTCACCAGGGAAGATTGGATATCCTTCTTTAAACGAGTAAATGGTACCTCTAAATTTAAAGTTTTTTAAATAATTCAAAAAACCATTAGAGAAAATGTTTTTGCTTTTTAAAAACTCAATTTCTTGATCGGTTACTTTAAAGTTTTTAATATAATCAATTAATTGTTCTAAACCAGCAAAAATAGCATAGCCACCATTATCTGGTATTGACCTAAAGAAATAATCAAAATATGCGATTTCTTCACCGCGTCCTAAATTGTAATAACTATTGGCCATAGTTAATTCATAAAAGTCAGTTAATAGGGTTAAATCCTTTTTCATGTTATCCCTCCACTCTACTATTATAGCATTTTTTATCTGTATATTATATAATATAAGATAGCAAAGGAGATGGTTGCATGAAAAAATTATATCGTTTCTTAACCAACAAAAACGTCATAATTACTCTTTTACTATTTGCTCAAATTGTATTGTTTTTTGCAATTATCTTAGTTTCCATCTTTCGTGATTTCAAAGTTGGATTAATAATTGCAATATCACTATTAGTTTTAAGTTATATTATTTCGCTATATATTTTGTCGAGAAGTTCTATCAACCAAGCTTATAAATATACATGGGTGGCAGCAATTCTTCTCTTTCCAATATTTGGTGGAATTTTTTACTTATTTTACAATACCAGAAACTATAGTAAAAAGCAAAGAAATTTCTATAATAATACGACTAATCGAATTAAATCAATTTTAAAAGAAAGAAACGTTGAATCCGATAATTCAGTTATTAACTATTTAACTGGTAGAGGGTGGGCTAATTATAATAATACTGATGTTGAGTTTTTCCATACCGGAGAAGCCATATTTGCCCAAATAATCGAAGATTTAAAACAAGCTAAAGATTTCATCTTAATTCAATTTTTCATTATTGATGAAGGAATATTATGGTCAAATATTTTGGATATTTTAAAAGAAAAAGTTAAAGAAGGCGTGGAAGTCAAAGTAATTTATGATGATTTCGGAAGTTTTACTCTACCATTTAGATACTATAAAAAACTATATAAGAAATATGGGATTGAGGCGGTTGCATTTAATCCAATGAAGCCAAGATTAAACTTTCAAATGAACTTTAGAAATCACCGAAAAATTATCGTAATTGATGGTAAAATTGGATATACTGGTGGATTTAATATTTCAGATGAATATGCTAATTTAGTTGAACGTTTTGGATACTGGTTAGATACTGGAATTAAGTTAACCGGTGAGGGCGTCTATTCACTCACACTAACATTTTTAAGTGACTGGGAGTTTGCCACTAAAACTAAGATTGATTTTCAGATGTATGATGTAAAAACTGATGTCATCTCAAACTATGAAGTGGCTCCGTATGCGGATTCACCACTAATTAACTTAAATATTACACTCGATGCCTTGCTACGGATGGTTGGACAAGCTAAAGAGGTTATTTATCTTTCATCACCGTATTTAATTATCGATGCTGAATTATCAAACGCCTTATCTTTAGTAGCTAAATCTGGAGTTGAAGTTAATATTATCATTCCGAAGATTCCTGATAAAAAATTTGTCTATATGGTATCAGAATCATATATACCAGAACTATTAAAAAACGGAGTTAATGTCTATAAATATAAACCAGGATTTATTCATTCGAAGATATTCATGGTAGATAATAAATTAGCATCAGTAGGAACTAGTAATCTTGATTATCGCAGTTTATATTTACACTTTGAAAACAACGTTATTTTTAATAACCATGACGCCTTGATTGAAGTTGAAAAATTTTTCAAAAATACTATCTCAGAATCTGAATTAGTTAAACTATCAGAAATAAAAAAGCGCAATATCTTCTATCGCGCTTTACAAAATATTTTAAGAGCCTTCTCGCCGTTATTATAATTTCTTATTTAACAAAGAAAAAGATAGCCCCAATTACACTACCGAGTAATTGGAATAAATAACTAATAGTTAGAGAACCATATACAGCAATTAAATAGTATTTGCTTTGCATAATGTCACCAACAAATTCAACATATGTAGATAATATTGGTAAGAATATGCCATGGGCAAACACCATAAATGTAATAATACCAAGGCCTGCTTTAACAAAGCTTAAAGACAAGCGCTTTGGTTTTTTATTGCCTAAAACGTTTAGAGCAACAATGACATAAAATGCTGTAACTATACCTCCCATAAGGTCTGGATATTTAGCGATTAAGTTATTAAACTGATTAAATAATTCAGTATAACCATTAGCAAAATCAGTAATATATTGTGGTGTTTGATCACTACCAATTAGTAATAGGATACTATTTTCAGGAGCATAGATTAAGTATAAGACCATAAATAGAAATGAAACAATATGAACGATTTTATCAAACCAACTTCTACCAACAGCAAGAATAACCAAAAGAAGACCAACTAAGACTGCTGCAAGTCCATAAAAAACAATATTAGGGACGGCAAGTCCTTGTAATTTAGTTTCCATAATTTCTACATATTGCGCATAGTTATCAGCTGCTGAACCCAAAGCCCCACTTAAGGCAATAATAGTAGTAACTGCGGCAATAGCTAAGCCTAATGCCAACAAAATATAACCTAAAGTTCTAACGAATTTACCAAAGAGTTTGTTTTCAACCCTTCCGTCTTTTCTACCTTGCATTTTAGTTCCAACTCTTCTTACCATATGTTTATACCTCCAAATCTCCTGGTTTTATTAAATTATATTTTCTAAACAATAAGTCAATTAGATATACCAATAATATTGGTAATCCGATTTGAATTACTAAGATGAAAATCCATATTTGATAGTTTCCAAAGTTTTCAAAAGTGTTTCCTAAAGCTGTAATTGTTCCAATTTGTCCAACAAGACCACTTGTTCCCATTCCGGCAGCCATTGACCACGCTGATGCAACATGATTAGGAATAATATCATTTTCAAATACTCCCTTAGTTCCAAGATCAAATAATAATACTGTAGGTCCTAATAAAGCGGATGTAATAATTGTTGGTAGCCATATAATTGGCTTTTTAACAATGTTTTTAAACTGAAACATTGATGTTCCAAAGAATATCGATAAAACAACACCAATTGGATTATCTTTTCTTGATTGAACGGCAAATCCAACCATTTGAACCGATGTTCCAACTACTGCTGCAGCAGCAGCAACTGGATTAGTTCCAATTTGAATCATGATAGCAATCGCAGCACTTGATATCGGTGCGGTTAAGATCATTCCCATAGCTACCGAAATAATAATAGTCATTGGAATTGGGACGGCTTTAGTTGAAATATCGACAAACCTTGAAATATAATAAATAATTAAATTACTCGGACCACTTATAACATAAGTTAGAATCCCTGATACCAATACTGATAATAATGGTAATAAAATTAAGTCAACTGGGGTTTTATTTTTAATCAGTTTGCTTAATACAAATACAGTCAGTGTGACTACTAAGTATACAGTTAGCGGATTTCCTGGTGGGGTCACAACATTAGGAAGATAAAACTTAGCATTCCATCCAGCATTAGAAACAAAGATAACTTGAAATGAAGTTGCTACTCCCCCAACAACTGCAGATAATATTAATTTTAAGTTATCTAGCTTTAAGGAGATACCTATTCCTAATCCAATTCCAGCTCCCATGAGCATAGATAATGTTTTGCTAGCTATAATAAAGACGTTGTCTTTACTTATTAAAAGCCCTATTTGTTGGAAAATAGTTCCAATAATTAGGGTAGCAAATAAACCTAATGTCATCCCATTAAGAGTTGACATTAAATAATTTTTAAATTTATCTTTTTTTGATTCGTGATTATCAATTTTGTTTTCATCAATTGTCTTCGTGGTCATAATTTATCACCTAGATAATTTTATTATACCATAATTTAACATAAAATATAGTATTTATATTTTAAATTTAGAAATAAAAAAAAGCAATCTCATTTTGAGATTGCTTCTTGCTCTCATTCTTCTATCCGAAGATCCCCATAATTGCACCTGCCACTGATAAAATAGCAAAGACAAAGAATATAATTTGCCATACTAATTTTTTGCCAGATGCAGCTTCCCAACCTACAATTACTAACACTAAAACAACTAGTAATGTAGCAATTGCTTTAAAGAATGCAACTACAGTTCCTAAGTTTCCAGATAGTTGGACTCCAATTAATCCAAGTAGTGAAGTAACGAACCAAACTAATCCGAAAATAACCATCCCTACGAAAGCTAACGCAGATAAAAACTTCTTATCTTTCATTTTTTCACCCCTTTAAATAAAATGAATTTCAATATATTAAACAGTGTAATATCCCTTTATAAAGATATTATACTGTGTTAATTAATCTTTATAAGCAAATCCAACACCTAATGTTCCGTGACCAGCATGAGCTCCGACAACTGGGGTTAATTGAACTAATTTAACTTCACCTAAATCAGGCTTAATTTTTAGTAAAGTTGCTAACGCTCCTTTTGTTGCTGATAATCTACCATTTTTGACTAAGAACTTAAGTGTATCAACATATACATAGATATCAATCTTTGGAATAATGGCTTCAATGGTATCAGCAACTTCATCTAAAGATTTACCTTCTTTAATTAGTTTTAATGCTTCAACTAATAAATACATTTCACCATATGATACCGATTTAGAATCAACTACTCTGATATTAACTCCTTCAATCATTCCAGCCGCAAGGACACAACCTTGGTATGTTCCTGATAGTTTAGATGAGATTGTAATTACTAAAATATCTTTATATCCTTTATTTTTTAACTCTTTATATTTAAGTAAAACTTCTCCTACTGATGGTTGACTAGTTTTAATATCTAAGTCTTCTTCATGTTTAATTCGATAATAGAATTCATCAGCTTTGATATCAACAAAGTCTTTATACAACACATCATTTAAGTGTAAATTGATGTGAATTGTTTCAACTGGATAATCAAATGTTTCATAGTCAGCCCCAGATGCTGAACAAATAATAATCCCGATTTTATTCATAAATATCCCCCTTGTTAAATATAAACGTAGCCTACTCCTAAAGTACCAGGGCCAGCATGCGCTCCGACAACTGGTGTTAGTGGAACTAATTCAATATTAATTCCAGGTTTAATCGTAAGTAGATGTTTTTTAACTTCATGAGCAAATGGTTTGTTGTTAGTATAGACTACAAAAGCTTCAATATCCCTTCCTTTTGTCTCTTCTTCAAATATTTCATATAATCGATTTAAAGCTTTTTTAGAAGTTCTTATTTTTTCATATGCAACTAGTGAACCATCTTCTTGATTCATTCTTAAAATTGGTTTAATTTTAAGAAGTGATGCCAGTGCCCCAGCAGTTGATGAAAGACGACCATTTTTAACCATAAATTTAACAGTATCAACATATACTAATATATTAATATTAGGAATAACTGCTTCAATCTTTTGTGCTACTTCTTCTAAGCTGAAACCAGCTTTAATGTGTTTAATCGCTTCTTTTACTAAATAAAGTTCACCATATGATACTGATTTTGAGTCAACTGCTCTAACAGTAACTCCTTCAACCATTTCACCAGCTAAAATAGTAGATTGATAAATTCCTGATAATTTAGTGGAAATTGATATAGTTAATATTTGGTTATATCCCATATCTCTTAGTTTTTCATATTTACCAATAATTTGTCCCATTGGTGGTTGACTTGTTTTAATATCGATATCTGGATTTTTAGAAATAATGTCATAAAATTCTTCCGCTTTAATATCAACGAAATCTTCATATACCTTCCCGCCTAAATGAAGATCTGAGTGAATAACTTCTACCGGATGATCAAACTCATAATAGTCTGCTCCAGAGTTTGTACATACTACGATTCCTATTTTATTCATAAATAATACCTCCTTAAATTTGGCTATAACTAATTATACCACGACGAGAAAAAATGTTAATTATAATTTCAAATTGTATTTAAAATTGGCTTAATTGTGGGAAATATGTTATATTTAGTGTGAAATCTATTAAAATAAGGAGGAATTTTAAATGAAATGTCCAAGTTGTAATTTTGAATATACTTATGAAGATGGTGAATATCTAGTATGTTCAGCATGTCAGTTTAGATGGAACCCTAATGAATATGTTGATCCAAGTCAAAAACGATATTATGACGTTTATGGAACGGAACTATTTGACGGTGATGATGTCATCGTCATTAAAGACTTGAGATTTAAAGGATCAAGTGATGTCATTAAACAAGGTACTAAAGTTACTAATATTAAGTTAGTTGATAGTGATCATGATATTGATTGTCGTGTTCCTGGGTTTGGGAATATCAGTTTGAAAACTGAATTTGTGAAAAAAGCTTAATTTAAAAACAAAAAGACTGGAAAATTTCCAGTCTTTTTTTGTATTTAATTACTTAATTACCAAATTTCTACCATTTTATCTTTAGCTAAATACATCTTATCTTCCGGAGTTAATTTATAGAAATCTTGGAACTCGGGTAAGTTACTCAATTGCATATTAGCTCTTAAGACAGCCGGACCATGAACGTCAACGGTTAATAATAATTGTAAGAATTGTGGACTAGCTTTCATGCGCCAGACACGAGCCCAGTTAATAAAGAATTCTTCATAATTATGGTCTTTTTCTTTTTTACTAGCTTCTAAGGCAGATCTAATACCGCCGCTATCAGCGATATTTTCTGAAACAGTTAATTCACCATTACACGGACCATTTCCGGTTTCTACTCCGTCAAATAAGTCAATCATGGCTTTTGATTTTTCTTTAAATGTCGCTAAATCCTTTTCAGTCCACCAATTGTTTAATGAGCCAAACTCATCAAATTTAGCTCCATTATTATCGAATGCATGTGATATTTCGTGAGCAATTACCGCTCCAATACCACCATAATTGGCACTGCGTGATTGATCAATACTATAATAAGGTTTTTGTAAAATAGCTGCCGGGAAAACAATTTGATTGTTAGTTGGCATATAATATGCATTAACCATTGATGCTGGCATTGCCCATAAATTGCGATTAGGTTCTTTATTATATTTACTAAAGTTTTCTTCGACATTTAATCGAGACCATTTGATTGATTCTAAAACTAAATTTGATCCTTCGGCATATGAACCAACTTCATATAGATTATAAGTTGGTGGTAATTCTTCTGGATAACCAATGTGAACACTAATTTTATTTAATTTAACTATCGCTTTTTCTTTAGTCGCGTCATCTAACCAAGTATTATTATGTAATCTTTCTTTATAGACATTGATTACTTCATAAACCATTTCTTCGACATCTTTTTTCGCTTTAGGACCAAAATAAGTTTCACCATAATATAATCCAATAGCTTGAGATAATCGATTATAAGCTTGATAGAAAGCGAATTTTCTTGAAGCTTGTGGCTCAGCAGTTCCAGAAAGAGCTCTCATAAAGGCGCCGCTTGCAACTCTTAATGGTTCGCTTAGTAATGAAGCAAAACCTAAAATATTAGAAACGATCATCCAAGATTTGATTAATTCAAAGTTTTCTTCATTAATAATTTCTTCAAATTTATCAATAAACGCTGGGTTAGTTACAATTAACGTTTCAACTTCAGTTCCTACTAAATTATTAGCTAATTTGGATAAATTAAAAGTTTTAGTTTTACCAATTAATTCAGCTTTTGAAATTAGATTATACATACTTACATAATCAGCTTTTTCAACACTTGATTTAGTAACTGGAACTAATAATTCATCAAAAGCTAGAGCTTTTTCTAATAATTCATTAACTTTTTCAGGATCAAGACCATATAGTTGTAAGACTTGCATTGTAGTCATTTTAAATAATCCTATTAATTGTTCTTTAGTTTCAGGATTATGATAATATGATGTATCCGGTAAGAATAAATCAGTAGCTCCAAAATATAGTACTTGGTTATTTGAATTCATAAAGTCTTGCATTACATGGTAACCAAATGGGATGTCTATTCCATCTAACATGAATTCTTGAGCATTTTTTTCTAAATCTTTTAATGATTTTAAATTTTCTATCCGTTTAATAACAGGTTCTAATGGAGTTGATCCTAATTTATCTCTTGTTTCAAAATCTTTAGTCATTTCATGTAACTTAACAAATTTTAATAAATGATTATTTAATCCAGTTTGATCTTTTGACCATTTGCTTGCTAAGTCCATTAATAATTCTTCAATTTCTAAATGAAGTTCTAGAAATGCAGATATTTGTGGTTGATCTCCGGGAATAACAGCTTTTTCTAACCACTCGCCATTAACTGCTTCATAGAAATTATCTTTCATTAATTCTTTTTTCATAATTTTCACCTCTCACTTTATTTTAACATTTAAATTGTAAAATACATAATAATATAATTAAGTAATTGCTTTGTAAAGCAATCGTAAAAAAACAACCGCACAATGGCGGTTGTTTGTGAAAATGTGTTATTTGGCTTTTAAAGCTTTTTTATTAACATCCAAAACTTCTTTTTTCTTACCTAGATAATGTTCTAAAGCTTCGATGATGACATCTTCTTTAAATAGTTTTGTTTGTCTTAAAAATTCACCTAAAAGGACGATATTAACTGATCTAGGTTCACCTAGGTTCATCGCTATTTCTGTCGCTGGAACTGGGATTAAATTATTTCTTTTATCGACTTTAGGGACTAAAGTTGAGTTATAAATAATGGTACCATCAGCTTTAACTTGACCTTTAAATTTGTTATATGATGGTTCGTTAAAAGCAATAAAGTAATCAGCGTCAATAAATACAGGTGAATAGATTCTATCTTTGGAGATAGTTACCATACAGTTAGCTGTTCCACCACGTGTTTCTGGACCATAAGTTGGGACAAACATCGCATTTAATCCTACTTTAGTAGCACTCCAAGCTAGCATTTGTCCTAAGACCATTACTCCTTGTCCACCGAAGCCGGCAATTCTAATTTGATATATCATAGTTTTTTCACATCCTTATATACCCCTAGTGGATAGATTTTAGTCATTTCTTCTTGAACATCTTTCATCGCTTGGGTAGGATCTTTGCGGAAATTTACTGGACAAGTTGATAAAACTTCAATTAAAGTAAAGCCTAGACCTTCCCTTTGATATTCGAAAGCCTTTTTAATCGAACGTTTAATTCTAATCGCGGCAGCTGGACTAGTTAAAGCGACGCGTTCAACATATGCTACTCCTTTAATTTGAGCTAGCATTTCACTAATTGGAATTGGATTACCTTGAGTTTGTGGGTCACGTCCTAATTGACTAGTGGTAGTGATTTGTGAAGGTAAGGTGGTTGGAGCCATTTGCCCACCAGTCATACCATAAATGGCGTTATTAGCAAAGATTACGGTAATATTTTCACCGCGGTTAGCCGCATGAATTGTTTCAGCAATACCAATTGATGCTAAGTCACCATCACCTTGATAGGTAAACACTGTTTTATCAGGTAAGACTCGTTTAACTCCAGTTGCAACCGCTAAAGCCCTGCCGTGTGCCGCTTGCAAGAAATCACAGTTAATATAGTCATAAGCCATAACTGAACAACCAACGGAGGCAATGCCAATGGTAGTATCTAAAATATTTAAGTCTTCCAAGACTTCAGCGACTAATTTATGAAGTAGTCCGTGAGTGCATCCCGGACAAAAATGAGTGCTTTTATCGGTTAAACCTTTTGATCTTTTATAAATTTGCATCTTTAATCACCCACTTTTTAAAATTACGAATAACATCTTCTATTTCAGTAGAATCGATTAATATCCCACCGGCTTTACCATAAAAAGCCACTGGATGTCTACCATTATTAGCAATTAAGACATCATCTAACATTTGTCCCATACTTAATTCAACAGTTAAAATTCCTTTACAAGTCTTCGGAATTTGATCAAGGGCTTCATATGGGAATGGCCAAACGGTAATTGGCCTAATCATTCCAACATTAATTCCTTCTTTTTTAAGTTCTATGATGGCTGAACGTGAAATTCTTGCCATAGTTCCGTACGCAACAATAACATAGTCAGCATTTTCCATATTAACCATTTCATATAAAACTTCATCTTTTTTCATTTGTCGATATTTCATTTGCAGTTTTAAATTATGTTCATATAGTTTTTGTGGATCTAAAAATAAACTATTAATAATATTTCTTTTACCAGGATGGTTAATAGTTCCATTTGCAGCCCAATTATGATGCGGACTAGTTCGTTTTTTAACTTCAACATTCGGATCAACTGATTCCATCATTTGTCCAATTAGTCCGTCGACTAATACCATTACTGGATTACGATAATATTCAGCAACTTCAAATCCCTCTTGAATATACTTTAGGGTTTCTTCAATTGATTCTGGAGCATAAACAATCATATTATAATCGCCATTACCACCACCACGAGTTGCTTGATAGTAATCTCCTTGTGATGGTTGAATTCCGCCAAGTCCTGGGCCGGCTCTCATTACAGATACGATTACACATGGAAGTTCAGAACCACAAAGGTATGAAAAAGTTTCTTGTTTTAGGGCAATTCCAACTGAACTAGATGAAGTCATTACTCTTTTTCCGACTCCCGCTGCTCCGTAAACCATTTGCGCAGCAGCGATTTCTGATTCAGCTTGAACGAAGACTTTGCCAGCTTCAGGAAGCATTTTTGATAAAAATTCAGGAACTTCATTTTGTGGTGTAATTGGGTAGCCAAAGAAAGCGTCAATATTAGCTTTTATCGCCGCTAATGCGATTGCATAGTTACCATTAATTAACTCTTTTTTACTCATTTTTATACACCTCGATTACCGAATCAGGACAAATAATGGCACAGTGAGCACAACCAATACATTTTTCTGGATCAGAGATGCTGATTAATTGATAGCCGTTTTTATTAATCCTTGTTTCGTCTAAATATAGGATTTTTCGCGGACAGAAATTAGCGCATAGTCCGCATCCCTTACATCTTTCATTATCAAATTTTAACGTAAATTTGCTCACATTATCACCTATTAATAAAATTACTTCTAACTTCTTTAATTAATTTAATTCTATTTTCTGCAAAGACTTTGGCTGCTTGTTGAGTATTAATATTTTGAGCATCGGCAATCTTAAAGATTTCAATAACTCTATTTCTAATTAATTTAATATCAGCAATAACATTATCGCGATTATAACCATGAATTTCATGATAAACGTTAATTACCCCACCAGCGTTGACGACAAAGTCAGGAGCATATAAAATTCCGCGTTCTTTAATCATATCACCGTGACGATTTTCTTCAAGTAAAACGTTATTTGAAGTTCCGCATATAATACCAGCCTTAATCGTTGGAATAGTTTTGTCATTTAAAACTCCGCCTAAGGCACATGGAACAAAGACATCGACATCTTGTGAGTAAATTGAATCTGGATTAACAACTTTAACTTGTGGAAACTCAGTTTTAATTTTATCTAAATTTTTCTTGTTGATATCGCAAACTCTAACATCTTTAGCGCCTTCTTCAATCAAATATCTAACTAAGTTTGATCCTGTTTCTCCAACTCCTTGAACCGCATATGAATATTTACTAACATCATCTGATTTATGCTTGTACTCTAATGCTCCTTTTAAAGCATAAAAAGTACCTAATGCCGTAATTGGACTTGGGTTACCAGATTTACCAGCTAAGCCAACAACGTGGTTAGTTTCCATATTGATGTATGCCATATCTTCCGTCGTCGTATTAACATCTTCTGCAGTAATATAGCGACCATTCAAACTTTGAACATAACGTCCAAAAGCCCTAAAAAAAGCTTCAGATTTAACTTTAGTGGCATCACCGATAATAACGGCTTTTCCTCCACCTAAATTAAGACCAGCGGCACTTGACTTATAAGTCATTCCTCTTGCTAATCTTAAACAGTCAATCAAAGCTTCCTCTTCAGATTCGTAATTCCAAATTCTAGAACCACCTAGCGCAGGTCCTAGTGTTGTGTCATGAATCACTATGATTCCTTTTAAACCAGTAGCCTTGTCATAGAAGTGAACTACTTGTTCAAAACCATACTTCTTCATTTCCTCAAATAATTTAATTTTGCTCATAAACAACCTCCTTATGTTATTTTAAAGCGAATGTTAGCGCTTACATTATTATTCTATCATATTTTAATATGATATTAAAGGGGATATTAAGAATTATTACAATTAGAGTAAATTATTTACAAAATACAAAAAAAGACTTAACTAGAATTCTAATTAAGTCTTTTGTATTTAATCTTTTTATTCTAAAGAACCAGTTGAAATGAATCTTTGATTCTTTCGATTAAATAAAATAATTGAGTTTGATGAAAAATCAAAATTAATATCATCGCCAATCGTAAAGTCAATATTACCAAAGACAATTGAAGTTAAAATATAATCATCAATTTCAATTTTGACGATAGTTTCCATCCCCGATGGCATTGATGAGTATACTTTACCCTTCATTTTACCTGCTGGATTAATTTTAATAAACTCTGGTCGAATTCCTAAAACAAAATCACTATCAGTTAGTTCTTCTTCGACATGAAGTGTTTCAAAATCATCAACTTTTTGAATATGATATTTGAATGGGGCATCTTTATTAGCTTTATCAACATCATATTCTTTTTGGTTGTCTTCTAGGTACTTGTAAGTATCTTTTAACCATTTATCATATGAGATTTTTTTATTAGGTTTAAACGATAATTTTTGTTTACCATCCCAAATTGATAAATTTACTTTAGTTTGTAAGAATTCACCTTTGGCATCAATGAAGTTAATCGACGGGTTACCAACAAAGTCAGCTACAAAAATATTAACTGGTTTTTCATAGACCGTAAGTGGGGCATCATATTGTTGGAGTAATCCGTTATCTAAAAGGCAAATTTTACTAGCAAGTGTCATTGCTTCTAATTGGTCATGAGTTACATAGACGATAGTTGCGTTAGTTTCAACATGTAATCTTTGTAGTTCGCTACGCATTTCTAAACGTAATTTAGCGTCTAAGTTAGATAATGGTTCATCCATAAACAATACTTTAGGTTCAGGGGCTAATGTTCTCGCAATCGCAACTCTTTGTTGTTGCCCGCCAGATAGTTCATTTGGATAACGATCCATAAACATTCCAATTTTAACAATTCTAGCCACTCTTCTTACCTTTAAGTCAATTTCTTCTTTCGTAAGTCGTCTAACTTTAGTAACTTTGATGCCATCCTTTAAAAGTTCAAAATTTTCACCGACTTGTAAACCTTTAACTTGATAGAAAGCTATTCTTTGTTCGATTTTCGCATCTAAACTAGCAATAATTTCACTTGCTCTTTTTTCCAAATCATAAGCTTCATCTAATTTATAAGACAATAATTCTTTGGATACATTAATATATGTATCATATTTATCAATTATTTTGACTTCTGCAATCATTTTATCTAATTTACCATGAATATCAATTGAATCATTAATGATAGTTACAATTTCTTCAGGTTTAGCTAAAATTGATTTGATTATGTTCCATTCTTTAATTTCACTAGCATAAACTGGAAATTCATCTTTAATATTTTTTAAACCAAATGAGATGTTTTGATAGACAGTCATATTAGGCCATAAGGCGTAGTTTTGGAATAAAAATCCGACTTTACGTCTATTTGCTGGGACGTTGATTCCTTGATTAGAATCAAATACAACTTCATTATCAATAATAATTTGACCACTAGTAGGAGTCTCAAGACCAGCAATCATTCTTAGGGTTGTCGTTTTACCACAACCACTAGGACCTAATAGTGTTACGAAAGCGTCATTATCAATTACTAAATCAAGGTCATCTACTGCGTAGAAGTTTCCCCATCTTTTGGTTACATTTTTTAAAATAATTTCTGGCATTTTAAGATCCTCCTATTCCTCTGTCTAAACTTGCTCCGGTAAGTTTGTTTAATCCTAAGTTGACGATTAAAATAAATAATATAATCATTAGGTTAATACCGCTTGAGAAAGCGTATAATCCCATTTCGTCAAAGTAGTCAAGTAAGGTCGTAGAAAGTTTAGATTGGTTTACTAATAACATAAATAATGTTAACTCTCTAACTGATGTAATAAATGGTAGTAAGAAGCCTGAGATGATGGCGGCTTTTTGAATTGGAATAATAATTTTGGTCATCCGCTTATGCCAAGGTGTATTTTGGATTAAGGCGGCTTCTTCAATTTCATTACTCAACTGCATCATTGAGTTTAGTGCACTTCTTGAAGCAAACGGAATATATTTAATGGTACCGGCTAAGATGACAAGAATATATGTATCATAGATACCGATTGCTGATCCAAATAAGAAAAATGCGATACCCATTGATAAGGCTGGTAATAAGTAAGGTAAGAAGGCAACGTTATTAACGTAGTTGGCAAATTTACTCCGTCTATTTTTACTTACTGCATAACCAATTAATAAACCAAAAGTTCCAGCAAATAATGCACAGAATACCGCAACAATCAAGGTTCCTTTAAATCCATTCCAAATGGTCTTATTGTACAAGATGCCCGCTTGACCATATAATCCCGCTTCAGATTTACCGTCATGAATCCACCATTTAGTCGTTAATCTCGTACTTGATCCTGGAATTAAGAAACTATAATCACCTGGGTTAGGTAAGAATGTTTCAAACGCAAATGAAATTAGTGGATAAATACTAGTAAAGAAAGTAATAATTAATAAGACAATTCCTAAAAAGTATTTTAAGAAAACACCTAAGTTAACTTGACTTACTTGTCCACTCTTACCAGTTACAGTTGTATAGCTCTTTCTACTTTTCGTGCTAATTTGGTTAACTAGTAAAATTAACACTCCAAATAGCATCATAATTACCCCAACAATACTCGCTTGTCCACCACGACGTACACTTAGTTGCACATACTTAGTTGAAAGAGTAGTTAACTTTAAGTAGTGCGGAACCGGATATGATCCCATTGAACTACCAAATACTAAAAGTATTGTCGATAGTACCGCTGGGAAGATCATCGGTAACGTAATTTTAGTAAATATTTTTCTCTTTGGAGTATTTAAAATTACTGCCGCTTCTTCTAAGTTAGAATCCATATTTCTAAAAATAGCTCCAATTAGAAGATAAGCAAACGGTGCATAGTGAATTGATAGTATCACAATTGATGGAAATAGACCTTGAGCCCACCATATAGGCATATTAATACCAAATAGTTGAGCCACTAAACCATCACCGCCGCCAGTTACGGCACTTGATTTAAATAAGTTTAACCATATAACTGCTAATGTCCATTGTGGCATAATATATGGAAAGATAAAAATGGTCGATATTATTCTTTTGAATTTTAAATTCGTCCGTGTAACTAAGTAAGCAACAATTCCACCAAATAATATCGCCCCAGCACAAGAAAAGACAGATAAGATTACACTATTTCCCAAAGGTCCCCAAAAATTATCAACAGCTAACTCATCTGTAAATAGAGTTCTCCAGTTATATAAAGTATACCCGGAAGGTTTTCCGGTTAATACAGAGTCAACACTTCCGGGGTGTACTTTAATCGTATCTAATAATAAAATTAAAATGGGAACAAATGTTGCAATTGATAAGAAAATTCCAAAGATAACTAAGATTGTGTTGTGAGGTTTTTGGAAAAAAGTTTTGATTTTATTCCAACGAATTCTATGCTTATTTACAACAATTGCATCTTCCATTTTTTATCTTGTATACTCTATTTAATGATTATAGTAGAAACTGAGTATACTTATCCTTTCTAGATTTATATACTATAATCATATTAAGGCGCCGTGGATTTTTACCATTTTCTTAACGCTAGACGTTTATAGGAGGCAACTACCACGGCTCTTATTTTAAACTTTCAATTAGTTAGTTAGCGCTAGACGCTTTATCACAAGGTTAAAGAAATAAGAGACTCGTGAAAACCCGCGCCAAAACATAGGAGGTGAGAATCATGTTCCACGTCGGAATAGATATCTCAAAATTCAAACACGACTGCTTCATAGCTACTGATGCAGGTGTTAAAGTTAACGCATTCTCATTTGAGAACAACTTTGATGGATTCCAAATGCTTAAAGAGAATATGAGTTCTTTAGGTGATCAAGACTTAATAAAAATAGGTTTTGAGTCAACTGGACATTATGGAATCAATTTGAAATCATTTTTATCTAAGTTAGGTTATACCTACTTAGAGTTTAATCCCCAATTAACGAGTCAGTTTTCCAAGGCTACTACGTTAAGAAGGACAAAGACTGATAAAATTGACGCTAAATTAATAGCTACCATGTTAGGCCATTTTGACTACAAAACCTATCATACTTCATTTTATCACATCAATGAATTAAAAGAACTAGTTAGACAAAGAGAAGCATTTTTAGAAATGCGTTCTAAACAGTTAGTCCGTCTAACAAACGTATTAGATAAGTCTTTCCCAGAGTTTAAGGGCTTTTTTAACAATATACTTGGTAAAACACCAATATACATCTTAAAAACCTATAAAAACAAAGAAAGAATATCCTCTTTAACAACATCCCATTTTGAAACATTACGAAAAATATCGATGGGAAAGTTTTCATATCCTAAGTTTTCAAAACTTAAAAACTTAGCTAAAACATCAATTGGTACTTCTAGTAAGACTTATGATCTTCTGATCGTTACAATAATCAATCACTACCTTGAACTAACTAAAACCATTGAAAACTTAGATCAGGAAATCGAAACCCTTTACCACAAAACCGATTCGCTCATTCACACAATACCTGGAATAGGCATTATAGCAGCAGCAACTATCTATGCGGAGATTGGTGATATTCATCGTTTTTCTAATCCAGGACAATTAACTGCTTATGCTGGTTTAGATGTTAAAATCAGTCAATCAGGCACTACTGAAAGATTCGGTAAGATAGTTAAGCGGGGTTCTTCTTTACTTAGAAAGAAAGTCTATATGTATTCACTACACTCATTAAGATTTATTCCACAAATGCATGATTATTATCATTTGAAGAAAAGTCAAAACAAACATCACAAGGTAGTATTAACACATATTTCAAGAAAACTATTCAGAATAATTTTCTTTATTGAAACTAATAAAGTTCCCTTTGATTTAAATAAGGTTGTATAATATGTAGCTAATTATACCCTTCATATTTTGAAATTAACCTTATATAAGGTTTTTTTCTGTTTAGCACTTTAAATCACTTGACTTCTAATAGTTAGTCTCCTTTGACTAATTATTTAAAACCTTTTAATGTTTCAATCCAGGCTCCAACAGTAAATGATACTTTGGCAGCGTATTCGTGGTCTTCAACGATTAAGCGGCCTTCACCAGCTTTAGTTCCAATCCACCATTTATAACCTTTGTCATTTAATGCTGGGAATAGAATTTCTGTACCAGCTTCATTGTAACCTTTCTTACTATGGTCTTGGTTAACTGCTGGGTTAGCACTATATCCACCAATGTCTTTACCCCATGGATTAAATCCATCTTTTTCAGTAACCATATATGCGATAAAAGCCATAGCTGTCCAAGGAAGTGGACTCTTCTTAGTTACTTGTAGGTAGTGTTTATAAGCATATCCACCAAATCCTTTATAGCCATCTTGATAAGCAGCGATAGTAATATTATTTTTAGATACGCCTTCAGTTTCTTGAACTGATCTTAATTTAGAATAAACAAATAATCCTGATTGTCCAGATGCAGTAGTTTTAACAAGCTCATTACAAATTGGACCATCATCAGTCATTACGTTCATTTGTCCTACCCATGCTTGAATCCAAGCTAATGAATACTCAGCATTAGCACCTAATTTTAATTCTTTAGCTTTAGCTTTTAAGGCATCAACTTTTGGTTGCCAGTAAGTTTTTTCTGCTGGAGTAAGCGCGTCAAAAGCTTCTTTTACATAAGCAACATAATCATCACGAGTTAACATTAATAATGCGTTAAATCCAATAGGTTCTGATTGTAGACCCATAAACATTGGTCTTTCACCTTCTCTAACAAAATGCCATACGTTCTTAAATTCTTTACCTTTTTCTAAATTGTTGAACATAAACACTTTTGATAATGTTTGAAGAGTTAGTGGTTCACCATTAGCTTTAACATCAACCCCACTCGCTTCTTTCCAAGCTTTTGGAACGAAGTTATATAAGACACCGGTATCAATCATCTTTGACTTAATTTGAGCACCATCTTGAATTAAAGTCATAGAAAATTGTGGTGAAGCTGATTTGCTATCTGAGTCTAGCATTTGGAAAATAGTATTTTCCTTTGGTTGTGACCAGTCAATTGTTCCATTATAGTCAGGATATTTAGCTTTCATCATTTCCACAAATGATGCACCAGCAGTTTTACCGCGGCTTGAATTTCCTAAACCATATAATGTTGCGTTTTTAGATTCCTCATATGCTTTTTGATATAATTCATCCATGGTCATTTTTTCAGCTTGTTCAATAAGCTTTTCAATTTCTGATTTAGGTTTACTACATGCAACTAAACCTAATCCAATAAGTAATACAGTTAAAAATGTAAATATCTTTTTCATCGTTTATCTCCTTTCGATATTCATTTGACTTCATTATACAATGAAAAAGGTAAAATGTAAACGAAATGTAAAGAAAAACAGGCTAAATTTAAAATAAATATAAAAACGTTTACATTTTTTAACAAAATAACATAAAAAGAGCCAATTTTGGCTCTTCTATCTATGTAAACATAAATTTACAAATTATTTTATTTTGCGCCTTTCCACTTCATCCAATCTTCAATGACGAAAAATTTTGAATATTTATTTAAAACATCATACATAACAATTTTATGTCAAATTGAACTAGGATAATTGATAATAAATGTTATGCCTCCAAACGGAGTGTGGTTTAAAGGTTTAATAGTTATTTGATAATTAGTAATCACTTCTTCGCTAAGAAAATCTTCGGCGACCAGCGTATTACTTGTGAATTTATCATAAAAAGTAGTTAAGATTGAAACTCGAACATAGTCAGTTCCTTGATACCCAACAGATTCAATATCGGGGTTGTCTTCTAAATATGTAACTAAATTACTTAATTGCTCCTGTGTAATTGGCGTTTTAAATTTAAGATCAATCATAAATCCCCATTTATATAGTTCAATTTCTTTTAAGCCACCTACTTTGTTGAAATCTCCTTTAGTAAAGCCGTTCATATAAAGCCGTCTAACATATTCATCTTTAAGCATAAAAGTAAATGATGAAGACGGAAAGTAGATGCCTCGAATATCTAATTTGATCTCTTTTACTCCATTAATATCGGCTTTCTTTATCGTATTAATTTCTTTCCATACACTCATGGCATCGGATATCGCGCCATAACTTACGACATTTATATTAAGGGTTAATGTGTCCTTTTTTCTAGTAATACTATGAGTATAATTAGGTAAGATACCCGATTCTTCTTTATAATAGAAAGTTAAAATATTGTCATTAAAGAAATTCTCGTCATATTCATTTTGTAAATTGATAAATTGTTCCTTATAGCGTTCAAATCCGAAAAGATTTGAATCCTTATATTTTTCAATGTTAGAAACAAGTTCACTATATGTATAAGCGTAAAAGAAAATATAATTATTTTCATCATATTCGTGATTACAAGATCCAATATTATATTGACTATCAATTCCGTTAGGTAAGTAATTTTAAGAACTAGAATCTATATTATTAAAAGTCACTTTTTGAACACGTTCTTCTTTCAAAAAAATTGCTTCTAGTTCTTCAACATTTTTCAAAGATAAAACACCATCAAAATAGGCATCTCTTAATTCATAAAATTTTCCGCTTTTCCAAGCTACAGGGGTATTGGTATCTTCAAAGAGTAAAACTTTGTCTTCAATTATGATTTCATGAATTGTGTCAATTGAATCTCTGTTCATTTTTAAAATGTAAGTTCCGCCAAACGTAGCATAATGTTTTAAGATTTTCATATCTTCTTCAACAAAATCATAGTTACCATAACTATGAAGATAGTTAAGAAAATCAGTTTTAATTTTGTCTTGAGCAAATTTAGGAATACCATTTGTATTAATACATGAAGCTAGCGTTAAAGATATAAAGATTGTTAATAATATTGCTCCAATTTTCTTAAACATAATCATTCCCCTTTTCATTAGTTTAATATTAATTTATATGAAATTAATTGTCAATAGAATTTAATAATATTTTAACAATATTTGTTGAAACTGCTATATTATCACGTTTTATATCTTAATTCTCGCAAAATTCTACTTGCAAATAGATATATCTATTTACAAATAAATGAAAAATATGATAAAATAATGCTACACATTATTTAGATATAATAAAGGAGAGTGTTTTAAATTGGTTCCGTTGCCCGACGTTGATCCGAGTAAGTTAATTGTTATATTAACTCAATTTTTAGGAAAAGAGACTTTAACTGTCGATATTATTTTATTGGTAGTTATTTTATTTTGTATCATTATGTCAGCTTTTTTCTCAGCAACTGAGACAGTTATGTCAAGTTCAAGTGTCTTAAGATTACATACACTTGCTGATGAGAAAGTAAAAGGCGCAAGAAAAGCGATAGCCTTAGCTGAAAACTTTGACAAGACTGTCACTGCAATTTTAATTGGTAATAACATCGTTAATATCGGTGCTTCAACTATATCAGGATATATATTTGCCAGAGTCGTCCCTAATGCATCTGTAGCGGGGATTATTTCGACTGCAGTTATGACATTTCTAATTTTAACTTTTGGAGAAATTTTACCTAAAACTTTCGCTAAGGAAAATGGCGAGAGATTATTTGTTAAAGTGGCTCCGATTATGTGGTTTTTAACAAAAATCTTTTGGCCACTTGCTGTGTTGTTTATTGGAATTAAAAAATTATTTTCTCTTAAGAAAAAAGAAAAACCACAAGAAGCGACAGTTACTGGTGAAGAGTTAGAAAAACTTGTTGATGTGATGGAAGATGAAGGTGTAATTGATGAAGAGCATGCTGATTTAATTCAAAGTGCCCTACTTCTTGATAAAATCTCGGTCTATGACATTATGACACCAAGAATTGATATGATTGCTGTTGATGTTAATGCATCATGTGAAGAAATCATTCATACTTTTGATGAATATCAATATTCAAGAATTCCGGTTTATGAAAAAGACAAAGATAATATTATTGGAGTATTGGCTGAAAAAGATTTTTTAATTCAAGTAGTGAAAAATAAAGGTAATTACGATAAAATTAATGTCAGAAAATTAATTTCTGAACCTTATTATGTGAATAAATCAACTAAAGTTGATGATTTGATTGCTAATATGCAACAAATTAAAAAACACTTTGCCATCGTAATTGATGAATACGGCGGAACTAGTGGGATTGTCACTATGGAAGATGCCCTTGAAGAGTTAGTAGGGGAGATTTATGATGAGTATGACGAAGTTGATGGTGATTTATTAACTGAAGTATCAGAAAATCATTATAAAGTTAGCCCAGAAATGCCGCTTATTGAATTATTTGATGAACTTGATTTAGGGACAGCCCCTGAGAGTAATTACTCATTAGTGGGTGGTTATTTATATCATGAACTTGAAGAACTACCTAAAGCTGGTCAAATTATACCGCTAATTCATGTTAAAGAAGAATATAGTGGCGATAAAGGATTAAAAAGAGTTTACCGATTAACATTTACGATTGAAAAAGTTCAAAAGCGTAGAATTAAACAACTTGATTTAAGAGTTGAAATTGAATCAGAAGAATCAATATAAAAGAAACGGGTGAAATTACTCACCCGTTTTTTCTTCTTTAGCTTCTTCTTTTTTCTTATCAGGAATTAAGGTTTCAACACTAAATACTACAATAGCTGATGCTAGTAAAATATTAGCTACTGGATTACATTTTTTGTTAATTAAGGCTTCGAT
>Ga0209510_1000902_pt1 | contig 37099 bp, 40 predicted proteins | sample BiotimSIPDNA_FD_185749 | JGI IMG/M metagenome (GOLD analysis project Ga0209510, IMG submission 185749) | Anaerobic biogas reactor microbial communites from Washington, USA - Biogas_R1 time_0 SIP DNA (SPAdes) (version 2) | ecosystem: Engineered > Bioreactor > Anaerobic > Unclassified | place...
CTTGAAGAAATTGACAATCTCTTCAAGCAGCTCATCCCGTTCAAGTCTTCGAATAACGCTCCTTGCATTCTGGTGATTAGTAATATAGGTAGGGTCGCCTGAAAGAATATATCCTACAAGCTGATTAATCGGGTTGTATCCCTTCTCGTTTAAAGCCTCGTATACCGTAAATAAAATATCCCGGGCTTCATTCTCCCTGTCCTTATCCATTTTAAACATCATGGTCTCACTATTAGCCATATCACACTCTCCTGCCCGCAAGTAACGTTCAAATCAACGATCTACTTTGCAAAACACATGTTTGCCCTACCTATATAATAATATAGATGGAATCATTATGCAATATCAAATATCCCCTATAACATATTCATCTTCCAAACTTATCAGCCTTGTTTCCACAATATTTCCCACAAGGCTATTATCCCCTTTTGCCAAGACCCTTATGTAATTGGGTGTTAATCCTTCATACATGCCGCCTTTGCCCTTGACCTCCTGTTCATATAGCACCGGTATTTCCCTTCCTAAGAATTTATTATAAAAGGCCTTTGAACATCGATCCGATAATTCAATCACGCGCCGACTTCTTTCTTCCTTCACCGAACCGCCTATCTGACCTGCGAAGGTAGCAGCAGGGGTCCCTTTCCTCGGAGAAAACTTGAATACGTGCATTTTGGAAAACTGTATATCATTTAAAAATTCATAGGTCTTTTCGAATTCTTCATCCGTCTCTCCCGGAAAACCAACCATCACATCCGTTGTCACCGCCACATCAGGTATCTGCTCTCTCAAAAGCTCCACGGCCTTCCTGTATTGCGCCGTGGTATACCGCCTGTTCATTCTGGCCAGAGTCTCATCACAGCCGCTCTGCAAGGATATGTGATAATGAGGGCAGAGCTTTTTCATCTTCGATACTGAGCTGACAAACTCCGGCGTCACAAGAGTTGGTTCAATCGATCCGATTCTTATCCTCTCTATCCCATCCACATCATGAATTAGGCGGATAAGGTCTATTAGCCTTAGCTCCCCTAAGTCCCTTCCATAGGATGCTATATGAATTCCTGTCAGCACTGCCTCCTTGAAGCCGGCCTTCACCAGCTTGTGTACCTCACTAACCACATCTTCCGCGGCCCTGCTGCGAATTGGACCTCTTGCATAGGGAATGATGCAATAGGAGCAAAATTGACTACAGCCCTCCTGCACCTTCAGAAAAGCCCGTGTCCTGTCTTTGTATCGCTCAATTTTCAAGTCCTCGAAGTCACGTTTTTTCATGATGTTATCAACACTAGAAAACTTATCCTTCCCTCTGCTAAGCTTTTCTGTCATAAATGCTTCGACATATTCCGGCACCTTAATTCTATCAGCAGTCCCGGCAATAATATCCACCTCCGGAAGGCTTTCTACCTCTTCCTTTGCCGTCTGCGGATAGCAGCCCACTGCTGCGACAATGGCATCTTCATTCAACTGCCTTGCCTTGCGAATGGCCTGACGCGATTTCCTGGAACTCAGGCCCGTCACCGTACATGTATTGATTACATAAACATCAGCCTGCCTATCAAAGTCGACCTGCTCATAGCCCGCATTTTCAAAGGCTTCCGCCATAGCTTCAGTCTCATATTGATTTACCTTGCAGCCTAAAGTATAAAAAGCAACCTTTTTCACAATTCCTCCAAACACAGTCCGGCATAATAGCAAGCTTGCCCTCTAACTGACAATCTTATATGTGATAACCATTATAATGAATTAATATTTTTTTAACAAGCTTGTAATTGACTTGTTACCAAATACAGGATATTATTGATTAAGGTAATGAAATACTAATTGTCGATTTATTGAATTGCAAGAATAGCAATAACAAAAGGAACGGAGGTCCTATATATGAGAGCAGTAAATATCATGCTAAAGACGATTAATGATGTCAAGGATTTCGTGAACATCGCAAACAAATATGACTTTGACGTGGATTTAACATCCGGGCGCTATGTGGTTGACGCAAAATCCATCATGGGGATTTTCAGCCTTGACTTCAACAAGCCCATCAGGGTAGAGATACATTCAAACGACTGTGAACGCTTTTGTGAGGAAATAGAACCCTTCATCATCTAATTCTATGAGCGCTTGCGCGAATTGTACGCCAAACCGCGGGCGCTTTAGCGCCTTCCTTATGCGTTTTGTGTGTATCGCGCCGCGAGCATTTTATCAAATGCTCCTTCAGAGGGGGATTGAAACCCACCACTGAAGTGTGAATCTGTTTATCCCCCGCCTATAGAGGCAGGGGTCTTAAGAGCATTTGATAAATCTCAAAGCCATTCTGATTCAGCAATTCCGCGGTAACACCATTTCCATCTATCAGTCTGCCACTAAAGCTGCCGTCATATATTTTCCCGAATCCACAAGAAGGACTCCTGGACTTTAGTATCGCACTTTTTACCTTACAGGCTTTTGCTAACTTCAGGCTCTCCCTGGCGCCATTTATGAAGCTTTCGGTCATATCCGTGCCGTTCTCATTTATCACAGAGCATCTTCCTGCAAGCACGTCCTCCCCTGTGCCGCCTACTATCTCACATCTGGGTCTCGGCGTCGGGCACCCCCCCAGCTGTTCGGGACAAATTGGTATAACCTTCCCCTCTGCCGCAAGCTCCATCAAGGCTTTGTTACTTCTCGCCAAACCATCATAGCGGCAATTAATTCCCAAAAGGCACGCGCTGACTAGAATCATTCAGACCTCCCCCTATAATCTTTCATCTATAACATAACCATTCTTTTGAACAGGACAGTTATATGGCTACAATTACCGGGTGCTTCTTTATTAATACGATTTCCCCGATTTTTTTGACATCCGTGTTCCCTTAGGCTTTCGTGACTTCTGCAGCTCCAGTTTCTTTGGCTTCTTCACTCTGTTTATTGCCTTTGGTCTCTTTTCAGCAACCTTAGGCGTCTTAATTTCGCGCTTCTTACGCCCCGTTCGAGTCTTATCGCCCTGCGCCAATACTGCGGCAGGCATTTCCTCAAAGACGACCTCTTCCTTACCGGCACCGTTCTTCTCATTCTCATCAATAACTATAAAATCTAACTGACGTGATGGAATATCGGCTCTGACCAACAGCACTCGAATCTGGTCACCAATGCTATAGCGCTTGCTTGTATGCTCCCCAATCAGGCAATAATGCTTCTGATCAAAAATGTAATAGTCATCGTCCATGTTGCTAACCTTCACAAGTCCCTCGATGGTATTGTCAAGCTCGACAAACATGCCAAAGGAGGTCACATTTGAAATTATTCCCTCAAACGCTTCGCCTACCTTTTCCTTCATGAACTCAACCTTTTTTAGATCTACTGTTTCCCGTTCCGCCTCATCTGCATCCCGCTCCCGCGCTGAGCAAAGTCTGGCAATTTCGGGCAGCTTCTCTATAAGCTCCTGCTCCCGCCGTTCCGTCATAATGCCCTTTAGCTCTTCCTTCATCAGCCTGTGAATAATCAAATCGGGATACCTTCTAATCGGCGCTGTAAAGTGGCAATAATACTTGGCTGCAAGTCCAAAATGTCCATCATTCTCAGGGCTGTATCTGGCCTTTGCCAGCGAGCGCAGCATAACCGTACTCACAATGGTTTCTTCCCTGGAGCCCTTCACCTTGGTCAAAATATCCTGAAGCGCTCTTGGATGGACCTTTGTTATCCCCTTTAGCGGATAACCCAGGTTTCTAGAAAACTCTGCAAACGCGGCAATCTTCTCGCTGTCAGGCTCCTCATGAATTCTGTAGACAAATGGCATGTCTGCCCAAAAGAAGTGTTCTGCGACAGTTTCATTGCACACCAGCATGAATTCCTCAATCACCCTGTTTGCTATGGTTATCTCATACTTTCTTACCTCGGTGGGCTTTCCCTTTTCATCAAGTATGACCTTTGCCTCAGGGAAATCGAAGTCTATTGAGCCTCTATCCATCCTCTTCTTGCGCAAAATGAGTGCCAGCTCCTTCATAGCACAAAAGTCGTCCAGGAGATGGCCATATCTGTCTTCAAGCTCCTCATCCTGCTCCTCGAGCAGCTTATATACATCAGTGTAGGTCATTCTCTCATTGACATTTATAACACTCTCAAATATGTCATGGCTTATCACCTTACCGTTATAATCGATATCCATCGTTACCGTGAAAGCCAGCCTGTCCTCTTTTGCATTAAGGCTGCACACGCCATTTGACAATTTGGCCGGTAGCATAGGTATAACCCTATCCACAAGATAAACGCTCGTGCCTCTTTCTATAGCCTCTTTATCCAAGGCTGAGCCCTCGGTCACATAATTGCTAACGTCCGCAATATGTACCCCGAGTCTGAAGCCATTGGGCAATCTTTCTATGGATACCGCATCATCCAGATCCTTAGCATCCTCGCCGTCTATCGTAACCATCACCAAGTCTCTTAAGTCCCGTCTACCCTTCATTATGCTTTCGCTGATTTCTTCCGGAATAGCCTCTATCTGCCTGATTACCTGTTCGGGAAAGGTTTCCTTCAAATTGTAGGATTTCATAATGGACAGGATATCAGTACCGGCCTCATTGATGTCACCTATGACCTCAAAAATCCTTCCTTCGGCATTGCGCCTTTTTTCTGGCCATTTGACAATCTCTGCAACAACCTTGTAGCCGGGCTTTGCACCCTTAGTCTCATCCTTTGGTATGAAAATATCACCTGTGATTCTTCTGTCATCAGGCACTACAATGCCAAAATACCGACTGTCTTCAAAGGTTCCTACAACCTTTGTAACAGCTCTTTTCAGTATCCTGACTATTTCACCCTCTGCGCGCCTGTCTCCGGCTTTCACGGTCACCCTTGCAACGACTCTATCGTTATGCATAGCTCCCGCCATGTTATCAGCAGAAATAAAAACGTCCGATGCCGTCTCATCATCGGGGATTAGAAAACCATAACCCCGTTCATTTCCCTGCAGTCTGCCCACCACAAGATTCATTCTCTCCGGAATACCGTATCTATCCTTATTGGTCTTGTATATAGCGCCTTCCTGTTCCAGATCTTCCAGCATCTGCGCCAGCTGCTCTCTGTCCTCCTTTGGCACATCAAGAATGACGGCAAGCTCACTTAGCCTCAATGGCCTGTAGGAGCTCTCCTTCATAAACTCCACTATTTTGTTCTTTCGCTCCTGGCTAATATCCATTCCTTCCTTCTCCTGTCAACCTTCTTATCTTTATTATGCCTGTATCTGTCCGCCTTTAATCAAAAAAGGCCATGCATCTGCGCATAGCCTCTTGAGCACCAAGCATTATTTATTTTAGAACAAGAAACAGTACGATAGATGTAACCATGAACATGATCGCTACTGCGGACGTATACTTGCTCAAAATAGCATCCATTGTCCTGCCTTTGTTTTTCCCAAAAAACGTTTCTGCTCCACCGGCTATAGATCCCGAAAGTCCTTCGGACTTAGCAGACTGCAGTAAGATTATAATAATGATGGCTAAGGAAAAAATTATCTGTAACACCGAAACAATAATCTGAGCCGCTGTCAATACAAACACCTCCCGAAAAATTAACAAACTAAATTGTAACACATGCACTTCAAAAAAACAACTCTTACTTAATTATTTTAGATTAAACCATGCATCCAGCCCCGGATATTCGGCTACATCACCAAGCTCCTCCTCTATCCTGAGCAGCTGGTTGTATTTTGCCACTCTATCCGTTCTGGATGGCGCACCGGTCTTGATCTGTCCGGAATTTGTTGCCACTGCAATATCAGCTATGGTAGCATCCTCCGTCTCACCTGATCTGTGGGACGTTACGGCAGTATAGCCTGCTCTGTTTGCCATTTGGATAGCATCCAGTGTTTCTGTGAGTGTGCCTATCTGGTTCACCTTGATAAGGATCGAGTTGGCCACACCCATATCGATGCCCTTTTTAAGCCTCTGGGTATTTGTAACGAATAAATCGTCGCCCACCAGCTGGATTTTTCCTCCCAGCTTCTGCGTAAGGAGCTTCCAGCCATCCCAGTCCTCCTCGTCCAAGCCATCCTCTAATGAGATAATTGGATACTTATCGGCCAGATCCGCCCAGAATTCTACCATCTCTTCACGGGTCATGCGTATGTTCGATTTCCAGAAGAAATATGTTCCATCCTCCTGATACATCTCCGTCGCAGCCGCATCAATCGCTATCCTGAAATCATCTCCCGGCTTGTAGCCTGCTTTTTCAATCGCTTCGATTATTACCTGTATTGCTTCCTCATCATTTCTCAGATTAGGAGCAAATCCGCCCTCATCCCCCACGGCAGTTGAATAGCCCTTTGAGGCAAGCACGCTTTTTAAGTTGTGAAATACTTCTGCACACATCATCATAGCATTTCTAAAGCAGTCCGCACCTACCGGCATGATCATAAATTCCTGAATATTCACGCTGTTGTCGGCATGACGGCCGCCATTGATTATGTTCATCATAGGCACGGGAAGAGTTTTGGCGTTTACTCCGCCTATATACTGGTAGAGGCTTATGCCTAGTGCTTCCGCAGCAGCCTTTGCCACCGCCAGCGAGACTCCCAGTATCGCATTTGCTCCAAGCTTGCCCTTATTATGTGTGCCGTCCAGCAGAATCATCTTTTTGTCTATCGCAGCCTGATCGAATACGTTCATCCCCTCGACCTCAGGTGCAATTATGCTGTTAATGTTTGTCACAGCATTCAGTACACCCTTGCCAAGGTATCTGTTCTTGTCTCCATCCCTCAATTCAACAGCTTCAAAGGCTCCTGTAGAAGCTCCGGACGGAACTGCTGCTCGGCCAACGAACCCTCCCTCGACGATTACCTCAGCCTCAATAGTCGGGTTTCCTCTGGAGTCAATTATCTCTCTGCCAAATACACTTTCAATTGCTAGGTATTCCTTCATGTGATACTCTCCTCTCCAATCGCAGCATCATTGCCTTTCGGCGCTTTATCTGCGATGCTTGCTAATCGTGGATAAAACTTACCTGTCCTCTATTCTAACCACAAAAGGCAAGCTTTAAAACACCCGGCCTATTTCAACAGGGATTCCCCTGTCATCTCTGCTGGCTTATCGATTCCCAGCAATTCAAGCATTGTCGGCGCAAGATCCGCAAGACGGCCCTCCTTCAATTGCTTGCCCTCCAGGCCGATACCAATAAGAGGTACCAGATTCGTAGTATGGGCAGTAAATGCACCTCTGGTCTCATAATCGAGCATCTGCTCCGCATTACCATGATCTGCCGTTATCAGTGCCACTCCATTTTTCGCCTGAATCGCCTTCACAATCCTGCCAACACATTCATCCACGGCCTCAACCGCCGCCTTTGCAGCATCAAAGAAGCCGGTATGTCCTACCATGTCGCAGTTGGCGAAGTTGAGCACTATTACATCATATTTCCCGGAATCTATTCTCCTGAGCACTTCTTCAGTCACTTCATATGCGCTCATTTCCGGCTTAAGATCATAGGTGGCTACCTTTGGCGAAGGGATTAGTGCGCGATCCTCGCCCTCATACATGGCCTCCACTCCGCCGTTAAAAAAGAATGTAACATGAGCATACTTCTCCGTCTCTGCAATTCTCAGCTGCTTCAAGCCATTTCGACTTATAATTTCACCGAAGGTGTTTGTAAGGCTTTCAGGCTTAAATGCAATCACTACATTAGGAATGGTTTTGTCGTATTGGGTCATGCACACATAATACAGCGGGAAAAATCCCCTTTGCCTGTCAAAGCCTGAAAACTCACGATCCACAAAGGTCCTGGTAATCTCCCTTGCCCTATCCGGCCTGAAATTATAGAAAATTATTGAGTCATTACTTCCAATTGTGGCGACAGGCTTGCCGTCTTCCATAATAACTGTGGGCTTTATGAACTCATCGAGCTCATTTCGTCCATAAGATTCGGTCACCGCTACGGCTGCGTTTGCAGCACTGAGACCTTTGCCCAAAACCATTGCATTGTAGGCTTGTTCAACCCTTTCCCAGCGGTTGTCTCTGTCCATTGCGTAGTATCTGCCCATAACAGTGGCTATCTTACCCACTCCTATTTCGTCCAGCTTGGCTTCGAGCTCCTCCACAAAGCCAATACCGCTATCGGGAGGCACATCTCTGCCATCAAAGAAGCAGTGTACAAAAACATCCTTCAATCCCTGCTTCTTTGCCAACTCTACCAAAGCATAAAGGTGTGTATTATGGCTATGTACCCCGCCATCCGAAAGCAGGCCCATGAGGTGCAGCTTTGAATTATTAGCTTTGCAGTTTTCAATCGCTTTCAAAAATTCTTCTTTCTCAAAGAAGTCCCCGTCCTCAATAGATTTTGTGATACGGGTGAGCTCCTGATAGACAATCCTCCCGGCACCAATATTGGTATGCCCAACCTCAGAATTGCCCATCTGGCCGGTTGGCAGTCCCACATCCATTCCACTTGTTCGAATGACGGTGTTGGGATAATCCTTCATAAAGCCGTCCAAATTTGGCTTGTTCGACGCATATACAGCGTTACCCTCAGGGTTACTATTTATGCCGAATCCATCAAGTATAATCAGTGCTATCAACTTATTCTTCATACAATTCACTCCTATTTAGGACATTTTACAATGTATCTTGTCTTAGCTCTGCAACACAATATATCGTAGGTTTGTATAAAAGTATATCGCTATATATTGCCCCACCTGTGTCTTACCAAAAAAGGCTGTCTGTCCGGACAGCCCTCTCCAGTTAGGACATTTTACGATACATCCCAAGTCAACAAAGGTTCATCGTAAAAGCCTTATATAAAAAATTACTTTGTTCAATTACTGCCTTTATATATCATAGTACTTGACTATCTTCTCGAAATCATCAAGCTTCAGGCTCGCGCCGCCGACCAGACCACCATCGATGTCCGACATGTTGAACAGCTCATTTGCATTTGCTGCATTAACGCTGCCGCCATACTGGATGCGAACAGCATCAGAGGTTTCTTCGCCATAAAGAGCCTCGACGGTCTCCCTTATGATGGTGCATACCTCATTGGCCTGCTCATTGGTCGCCGTTTTTCCTGTTCCAATTGCCCAAATAGGCTCATAGGCAATAACAAGATTGCATACCTGCTCTGCGCTAAGGCCAAGAAGAGCAATCTTCACCTGATATCTAATAAGATCGGCTGTAATCCCCTGCTCTCTTTGTGTAAGTGACTCGCCCACACAAACTATGGGTTTGAGCCCACACTTAAACGCAGCGTGAACCTTCTTATTTACAGTTTCATCGGTCTCGGCGAAATACTGTCTTCTCTCCGAATGGCCTATAATGACGTAGTCTACTCCCAGATCCTTAAGCATTGGTCCGGATACCTCTCCAGTGAAGGCGCCCTTATCTTCCCAGTGCATGTTCTGGGCGGCAACCTTTATATCTGAACCTTCTACAGCCTTAATCACGTTAGGAATGCATACAAAGGGAACCCCTACAACAACCTCGGTGTCGACATTTTCCACTCTGGGCTTAAGCTCATTTACAAACTCAAAGGCTTCTGCAGCTGTCTTGTTCATCTTCCAGTTTCCTGCAGCAATCTTCTTCCTTGAATTTTTGTCAAGTAACACAGCTATACCCGGAAGCACCTTGCCCTCAAGGAATTCGAGTGAAGCACCGCCGCCTGTAGAGATGTGTGTTATCCTGTCTGCATAGCCCAGCTGTTCAACAGCTGCAGCTGAGTCTCCTCCGCCTACGATGGAAACAGCGCCGGAATCTGCAACAGCCTTGGCTATTTCTCTGGTGCCCGTTGCAAAGTTCTCAAATTCAAATACGCCCATAGGGCCGTTCCACACAATAGTCTTGGCCTTTTGTATTTCCTTGGCGAAGGTTTCTATTGTCAATGAGCCTATATCCATGCCCATCCAACCGTCGGGCATATCGTCGGAGGGAACATACATATGCTCGGTGTCATTCTTAAATTCCTTGCCGACAATGCTGCCTACTGGAAGCATCAATTTTACACCCTTCTTATCCGCTTTCTCGAGGAGGCTCTTCGCAAGATCCAGCTTATCCTCTTCACAGATAGAATTACCTATCTTGTAATCCTTTGCCTTCAGAAAAGTATAGGCCATGCCTCCGCCTATGATCAATGTATCCACTTTGTCCAGAAGATTCTCAATAACACCGATTTTATCTGAAACCTTTGCGCCACCCAGTATTGCAACAAAGGGTCTTGCAGGGTTTAATAAAGCCTTACCCATAATGCCTATTTCCTTTTTAATCAAATAGCCGCATACAGCCGGCAGATAATCGGCCAGTCCAGCAGTTGAAGCGTGAGCCCTGTGTGCTGTTCCGAAAGCATCATTCACGAATATCTCCGCAAGCGTAGAAAGCTCTTTTGCGAAGGCCGGATCATTCTTTTCCTCTTCCTTGTGGAATCTGACGTTCTCCAGCATCAGTATTTCTCCATCCTTCAGTGCAGCAGCCTTCGCCTTTGCATCAGGACCGATTACATCGGCAGCCATTATTACAGGCTTGCCCAGAATTTCACTTAATCTGATAGCCGTAGGCTTCATGCTGAATTTCGCTTCAGGACCGTTCTTCGGTCTACCCAGGTGGGATACAAGTATTAGTTTCGCACCCTTGTCAACTAGATATTGTATAGTGGGGACAGCTCCAACGATTCTCTTATCATCGGTTATGTTGAGATCATCATCCAGCGGTACGTTAAAGTCAACTCTTACAATTACCCTTTTACCCTTTACATCGATATCTTCAATAGTCTTTTTATTGTACAATGCCATGCAATTCACCCTTTCAATAATATTGAAAAGGTCTGCCCTTCAACCGCTCACTAAAGGTAAGGGTAAGAGTAGACCTTCTGTTCATAAGGGGACGTTCCCGGGATACAGCTTCCTGAGAAGCATCCCCTCACTTGAGAATTCTAAAACCTCATGCTATTTAGCGTCAACCTTTGCCATGTATGAAATGAGATCTACAACCTTGCAGGAATAACCCCATTCGTTGTCATACCATGCAACCAGCTTAACGAAGTTATCATTCAGTGCGATTCCAGCTTCAGCATCAAAAATAGATGTGCGCGAATCATGGATAAAGTCTGAAGAAACAACAGCGTCCTCGGTGTATCCGAGAATGCCCTTCATTTCGTTCTCGGAAGCCTTCTTAACAGCAGCCTTTATTTCATCATAGGTAGCTGCCTTCTCAAGGCGGCAGGTCAGGTCTACAACTGAAACATCAGCAGTTGGTACTCTCAAAGACATACCGGTCAGCTTGCCATTAAGTGCAGGTATAACCTTGCCAACAGCCTTTGCTGCTCCTGTGGAGGATGGGATAATGTTCTGTGCAGCTGCGCGTCCGCCTCTCCAGTCCTTCTTCGAAGGGCCGTCAACAGTTTTCTGTGTAGCTGTGTATGAATGAACTGTAGTCATAAGACCTTCAATAATACCAAAATTATCATTGATGACCTTTGCCAGTGGTGCAAGACAGTTGGTGGTGCAGGATGCATTTGATACAACGTTCATATCCTTTGTATACTCAGTGTTGTTAACACCCATAACAAACATGGGAGCGTCCTTTGAAGGTGCGCTTATAATAACCTTCTTTGCGCCGCCCTTGAAATGTCCTGCTGCTTTTTCTGTAACTGTGAATACACCGGTAGATTCTACTATGTACTCAGCTCCGCAATCCTTCCATGGAATCTCTTCTGGGCTCATAGCTGCATAAACAGCTATCTTCTTCCCATTTACAACCAGCATACCATTCTCAATAGCGATGGAACCCTTAAACTGCCCGTGCACCGTGTCATACTTTAACATATAAGCCATGTAATCAAGATCTATAAAGGGATCATTTATGCCCTTTACTTCAACCTCAGGGTTGTCAACTGCAGCTCTGAAAACGAGTCGTCCAATCCTTCCAAAACCATTAATACCTACATTAACTGCCATTTCTTATTACCTCCTATATAAATTGTGTATTTCACTCTTTGTTGCCAACATTCAAACCAACAATAATTTTACATTATTATATCCATTTTTTCAATACCCTGTTGTAAAATAATTAAATTTTTAACAAAGTTTCAGTCACGGCTCAGACCGCCAGGCCGCTTACCAAGCTTAGCACCTGAATAGAAACGGTTTTACGTGCCGCATTCCAATCTATATGCTTTCCGGCTGTATAAAAAATATACCTCCACTAATCGGCGTAGACAGTGTATTTTTCAACCAGCTGAATCGGCTGGTAGGATAGCTTTGACCTGCGCATTCCTTCCAGTCCCAAGTCCTGCTCCCTGTTGATATATCTGGTCCCGCCCCACTCTCTTTGCGCAAATTGCTGGTTGATGAGGGTATAGAGCCCATCTATTGAGTTTTTCGCCTTCTCAATATGTATTACTGCTGTATCCTCGTTTAGCATTTCTCCGACGGTAAATGCCTCAAAGGCGCCATCGACTTTGATTAGAGCGCCTTTACAGCCAAGGGTCTTAAAGTTTCTCAGCAGCTCCAGGTTTGCCTCGCGCTCACAGTATTCTCCCTCCTGGCAGTCACAGTCCTTTTCCTCGCACCACTCTTCCATGATTCTGCTGCATTCACTTATAAACGAGCATTCCAGGGGAACATATTCGTAGGTGTGACGTTTTTTAAACCTGTTTATATGGTTGCGCTTACCATCATATCTTTTGCCACGCAGCTCAATAAGGTCGAAGGTGTTATAAAGGTAATCACTGTTGTCCCTGTCAAAGACAATAGCCTCCTCGGACGAAACCTTATCCTTAAAGAAATCCAGCATATGGCCGGGTATTTTTTTAAATACCGGCTGCCAGCCCTGCTCAATAAAATATTGCCTTAGCTTCGAAAAAGCCTCCGCGAAGTTCTCCTCATTTACATCGCCTATTGGCATCATTGCAAAATGATCCCCTCTGCAAGGAACCGATACGACACAAAGCAGTCCTGCAATAACTGCATATCTAAATCTATAAAAATATCTCCATGCGAAAAAATTAGTAAAGGTCATTTCAGATGTTAACACCCTATGCTGCCCGATATAATGGTCAAACTCTGCCTTACTTTCTAACGTGATTTCCGAAAAATACATTCAACAATCTCCCCAGTTTAGTCACAATTAATTTGATAAAAGGCTTAATCACCAAAACCGACCCCAACACTCTTGGCTATGCAGACCATCTCACCATCGGGTGGAACCTGCTTCAGAGTTCCTACTGCGTCCTCCAGGGGCTCTGCCGTTACCTCGTTTCCTCTGAGCGAAACCATCAGGCCGAATTTGCCTTCATTGGCCAGCTCAACCGCTTTCACCCCATATCTGGTTGATAGAACCCTGTCGTATGGGTTTGGCCTGCCCCCTCTTTGCAGATGACCAAGCACAGTGACTCTGGTTTCAATCCCCGTAAGCTTCTCAATTTCTGCGGCGACCTTGTTGCCAACTCCCCCCAGTCGAATAGGGTCGGGGCTACTCTCGTCAACCTTGCTGACTGTTAATTCTCCCTTAATCTCCTTAGCTCCCTCAGCCACGACAACAATGCTGAAATGCTTGCCCTCAACCTTCCTTTGCAGTATGCTGTCTGCCACCTTCTTAATGTCATATTCTATTTCCGGTATCAGAATAACGTCCGCACCGCCTGCAATTCCAGCGGTCAATGCAATCCAGCCAGCGTATCTGCCCATTACCTCCAGAATCATGACCCTGTGGTGGGATTCTGCTGTTGAATGCAGCTTGTCGATTGCCTCCGTAGCCGTATCCACAGCCGTCATGAAGCCGAAGGTGGTGTCTGTTGCCGATAGATCATTGTCTATGGTTTTGGGAACGCCAATGACATTCATTCCCTTCCTGGAGAAATCTCTTGCACTGGTAAGAGTACCATCGCCTCCGATAATTATCATGCAATCAATACCGTGGGCATTTACATTCTCCATTGCCTTATCTGACATATCTACATAATTGACCTTGCCATTATTCTCGACTCTGAACTTAAAGGGATTGTCTCTGTTGGAGCTGCCAAGAATGGTCCCTCCCTTGTCCAGTATGCCTGAAACATCTCCTGATTTGAAGTGCACATAGTCGTTCAGGACCAATCCCCTATATCCATCTCTAAATCCAATTACCTCATATCCATACTTGACCATGGCAGTTTTAACAACGGCTCTTAATACCGCATTCAGCCCCGGACAGTCTCCACCACCAGTCATTACTCCAAGCCTTCTAACCATTTCGCCCCTCCATCTCAGCATTTATCTAGTAAATATTTTGTATAATTGACAGTAAAAACTCCGTTGCCGAAGCCATATCATCTACAAGAATATTCTCATCCACGCTGTGAACCTGCTTCATTCCTACGCTTATATTAACCGACTCGATACCATTCTCATTAAAAATGCTCGTATCACTACCGCCGCCGGTCTCTTCCGGCAAGAGCTTTATATTGGTATCATCGGCAGCCCTTTGCAGCATGCTCATTATTTTTGCATCCATTGGTATGCTAAAGGACGAGTATTCAAGGTCTGCCTTGAAATCCACCTTGCCGCCAAACTTTACAGCCGCCTTCTCAAAACATTCTCTCATGTGGGCTGTCTGCTCATCCAGCTTCCGATTATCAAGGCTCCTTGCTTCTGCCTTGATCTCTACCTTATCACATATGATATTGGTCTGCCCGCCGCCATGAATGGATCCAATATTAGCTGTTGTCTCAGAATCAATTCTACCAAGCTTCATGGACGCAATAGCCGTCGATGCTATCTGAATCGCGCTGATGCCATTTTCAGGTTCGATACCCGCATGAGACGCCAGCCCTTTTACCGTGGCATTGATTATGTTATGGGAGGGAGCCTTAACAGCCACTGTGCCTATTGGGCCACCAGTATCAAGCACAATTGCATATTTCGCATAAATGCGGCTGTAGTCCAAATTCCTTGCGCCCAACAGACCGCCTTCCTCCGCTATGGTGAACACCACCTGAATGTCTCCGTGCTCGAAAGCCTCTTCCTTTATGACCTTAAGCGATTCCAATATGCATACGATACCCGCCACATCGTCACTGCCAAGCACCGTTGTACCATCCGACCTGATCACATCCCCATCCACGATCGGCTTTTTCCCCGTTCCCGGCTCGACCGTGTCCATATGCGCCGCCAGCATCACAGCCGGCACGCCCTTAGTACCCTTAATAGTACAGATTAAGTTGCCTGCAGTTCCGCCTATCTTTTCTCCCGCCTTATCCTCCTCAACCTCATAACCCATCTGCTGGAGCTTCTGCTTCAACACATCCGCCATCTGGCGCTCTTTCCCTGTGAGGCTGTCAATGCTGGTAAGTTCAACAAATTCACTGCTTATCCTATCCTTATTAACTATAGCTGATCACTCCATTCCCATTTTCCCTGTTTTATTTAAGCTATCAAACCCCTGCTGCCTCAGCACTTCGTAAAGCACTATCGCAACAGAGTTGGACAAATTCAACGAGCGGATGTCCGGTCTCATCGGAATCCTGATACACATTTCCCTATTGGCCTCAAGCAGCTCCTCAGGAAGGCCGGCTGTCTCCTTCCCAAAGACAATAAAGCTCTCCTTGGGATAATTCACTTCGGCATAACATTTTCCGGCTTTTGTCGAGGCAAAAAAGAAAGGCTTATCAGCGTATCTTTCCCTTAATTCTGTAAAGCTATCGCAACAGCTTACCAACACCTTATCCCAATAATCAAGGCCGGCCCTTTTAAGATATCTATCCTCAATGGAAAACCCAAGAGGCTTTATCAAATGAAGCCCAGCCCCGGTGGCCGCACATGTACGAGCAATGTTCCCAGTATTCTGAGGTATTTGCGGCTCAACAAGCACAATATGGTTAATCAATTCTCATTCACTCCAAATAATTACACATAAATTAATATTACCACAAATATAGAATTGTATATAAAATTTTTTCAAAACATTGTATTTTGCTATTATTGACAGATATAATTCTCATTGCTATAATAATTTTATCTTGAAGCAGTGGTATCACAGATTCTACAAAGGTTTTACCGGTGGGCATTTCATCCGTTCAAAGGTGAAATGCCCATTGTTATGAAGTAGGGCATCCCCGCTTTAGTAATTACTGTTTCAGGTAGTTGATAATGGTTATATCGCATTTTTTCACAAATCTAAATTAGGAGGAACAGTAATGAGTAATACAAAGTACAACCCTTATGAAAATGCACAGGCACAGTTTGATAAAGTGGCTTCCATCCTTAATCTGGATGAGGCAACCCGCGAGCTGCTTCGCCAGCCTATGCGTGAGTATCATGTAACAATACCTGTTCATATGGACGACGGTAGTGTCAAGGTGTTTAAGGCATATCGCATACAGCACAATGATGCAAGAGGCCCGGCAAAGGGAGGAATACGCTTCCATCCTCAAGAGACTATTGATACAATTCGTGCCTTATCTATGTGGATGACATGGAAATGCGCCGTTGTAGATATCCCCCTTGGCGGTGGTAAGGGTGGCGTTATTTGTGATACCCATAATCTTTCACCGCGTGAGCAGGAGCAAATATGCCGCGGGTATGTGCGGCAGCTGGCTTCCAACATAGGCCCAAACAATGATGTTCCCGCTCCTGATGTTATGACGAATGCGCAGCATATGCTTTGGATGCTGGACGAATATGAGACCATACATGGCGGACGCTATCCGGGATTTATCACCGGTAAGCCGGTGGGCATGGGAGGATCTCTTGGAAGAACCGAGGCTACAGGCTTTGGTGTAGTTTACGTTCTAAACGAAGCATTGAAAGAGCTGGGAATAGACATTGAGAGCACCTCCGCTTCCTTCCAGGGCTTTGGAAATGTGGCGCAATACGCTGTCAGATTGTACCTGCAGCTGGGCGGAAAGGTTACTGCCATATCCTGCTGGGACAATAAAGATAAGAAGTCATACACCTTCCGCAATGTAAATGGAATGGATATTGACTCACTACTCAGCATTACAGACTCCTTTGGCACTATAGACAAGGACAAGGCAAAGGCACTGGGCTATGAAATACTTCCTGGAGAAGCATGGATCGAGCAGGATGTTGATATTCTCGTGCCGGCTGCTTTGGAAAATCAGATCACCGCAGAAAATGTAAATAAGATAAGCAAGCAGGTAAAGGTCATTACCGAGGCTGCAAACGGTCCTACAACTCCTGATGCGGATAAAGTCATCAATGATCGTGGTATCTTCGTTTTGCCGGACTTCCTGACCAATGCCGGAGGAGTTACCTGTAGCTATTTTGAACAGGTCCAGTGTAATATGAACTATTTTTGGCAGAAGGATGAGGTTCTGGAAAAGTTGAATACCAAAATGACCTCAGCATTCAAAGCCGTATATGAAATGGCACAAAGCAGGAAGCTTACAATGCGAGACGCCGCATATGTCATATCAATAAACAGGGTCGCCGAGGCAGTCAAACGCCGCGGTTGGGTATAGAACAAGTTAGGGGCTTCCGTTATGGAAGCCCCTGTTTATGCAAAAATATAATAGGCCTTTTGCCTTCATCAGAAACTTGGCTGATGTGCAAACAGAATCAGATTTCACTTGAGATATCAAGCTCTACCACATCACTATCACCAACAATCAAAGGCACACAAATTGTTTTCATCTTGTTCGGCGTTATTTGCAGGTTCTCACCCATCAATAAGGATGGTGGTGTAATATCGATATTAATCCCTTTATTGTAAAGGATCGTCGCTGCGTTACCCATAATCATGTTGGCCATCTCTGAAATAGCACTCTTTGACATCTCATCGAACTCGGTAACAGGCATACCCATCATCATACTAGATGCAATTTTCATCCCCAGGCTTTTCTTCATGGAGAAAATAGCCTGACCACGGATCTTGCCCGTAAGTCCTACCATAATTATTAAATCCTCGCTTCTGTAGGGGGCGGTCTTTAAGTAAACCTTTCCCAGCTTTGCTTCAAATGTTGTAATTTGTTTGATAACCGTCTGGCTTGCTTCAATAAATGGATTAATATATTCTATATTCATTATGCCACCCCACTGTTTTCTGCAAAGTCATAATATTTTGTAATATATATTCTATACTATATCCAATAAACCTCTTTTTCAAGGGCTATTTTACTCATAACTAATACTTATCAACTCCGGAAACAATCAACTCCGCATTATAGGCTGTTTCCAACGGGTATATCCCATTTCACGCCTTTGCCTTAGGCTTAAAAATAACTGCGACAAGGTATCCAAAAACGATTGCGGCTGACACCCCGCCGGCAGTTGCTCGGATTCCCCCGGTGAATGCACCTAACAGTCCGTGCTTATCTACATCGCTAAAGGTTCCCTTGGCCAGGCTGTAACCAAATCCCGTAAGCGGTATTGTGGCGCCTGCCCCCCCAATGTCAACAACCTTTTGGTAAAGACCAAGTGCAGTTAAAAAAACGCCTACAGTGACAAACAGCACCAGTATTCTGGCAGGAGTCAGCTTCGTCTTGTCAATAAGAATCTGCCCAAGAGAACAAATTACACCTCCGACCAGAAAAGCACTTATATATGAAATCAATGTGTTATTCATTATTTACCCTCCTATTACATTTTCAATCACAATAGCATGCGCAACACAGGGAATGCTTTCCCCCTGCTGTACGCTCGTAGGGCTCAACAATGCGCCTGTGGGAACAAGTAATATTTTTCTCAGCTTTCCCTTTTTCAAGCTATCGTACAAATAACCTGCTAATACCGAGGCACAACAGCAACATCCGCTGCCTCCTGCATGAACATCCTGCTTCTTATCAAATATCATTACTCCGCCGTCGTTCAATACCTTACCTATTCTAATGTCGTTTGATGAAAGAAGATCGTCCAAAATCTCCAGTCCAATCGATCCCAGATCGCCTGTAATCACCATATCATAGTAGTCATGGGGAAGACCGGTATCTTCAAAGTGAGCATAAATAGTATCTGCGGCAGCAGGTGCCATTGCCGCACCCATGTTGTTTTGATCCTTTATACCCAGGTCAACGACTTTTCCCGTCGTTATTTTCGTAATAAAGGGACCTGTCCCCTCTGCAGATAGAAGTACACCTGCGGAGCCTGTAACAGTCCACTGTGAAGTGGGAGCCCTCTGCGAGCCAAGCTCCAAGGGGAATCTGAACTGCTTTTCTGCAGAGCAGAAATGGCTGGAGGTTATGCATACCACATTGCTGGCAAACCCACCATCAATCAGCATTGCGCCAAGGCCCATGGACTCACCTATAGTCGAGCATGCGCCATAAACTCCATAAAAAGGCACACCCGAGTCTCTTAATCCAAAGGTCGAAGCAATAGATTGGTTCAGTAGATCACCGGCAATAATGTAATCCACGCCATTGGCTGCCAGTGAAGCGTTTGACAGAATCTTTGCATAGGTCTCCTTAACAAACTTGCTCTCTGCTTTTTCCCATGTTTTTTCCCCCCATAGCTCATCATCCACAGTTAAGTCAAAATGGGCTGCAAGAGGCCCCTTTCCCTCCTTAGGTCCTACAATCGATGCCGTGGCAGTGATGACAGGCGGATTATGAAGCCGCCGAGTTTGCTTTCCCACCTTTTTGTCCAGCATAATAGTCGCTCCTTATAAAATGTTTGTTACAATCAGGTAGTTACCAGGTAATAGATAATTCCAACAATAATTGATGCACCTATGCCATGAACCAAAACAGGGCCGGCGATTAAAAACATTTTGGCACCAATTCCAAGCACAAGTCCCTCGCTTTTGTACTCCATTGCAGGAGAAGCGATCGAATTTGCAAACCCGGTAATCGGTACAATAGAACCTGCACCTGCAAACTTACCCAAATCATCATATAGATTAAGGGCAGTAAATAATATTCCCAGAGATATCATCACAATAGAGGTCAGGGATGAAACAGCGTCCTTTTCCATTCCCATGCCCTTAAAAGTATTAGTGAAAAACTGACCTACAACGCAAATCAGTCCGCCAACCAGAAAAGCTTTTGGAATATTTCGAATAAGACTTGAGTTAGGTGATTTCTTGTCCACATATTTCTTATATTCATCCTTGGTCATTACCTGCTGCAATTAAATCCCTCCTCCCTGCATATCCTGCGGGAGAATATTATCCAGAACAAAAACTCCTCTGGATGGAATATTGTCTGTCTGTTGGTTCCCCATAAATAGCCAGGCCAATAGAACCATAATAATTATTGTCATAATAATAAAAATCACTTTGTGTCTGTTGATTACTGCTAACATAAAATACACCTCGATTTGATTGACTTTTAGCTCAGCCTCTTCTTATTATGCAGACAAAGCAAAGCAAGTATGCAGAAAATAAATGTTAATATTGAAGCCTATAAAGGTTTAGAAATGATTTATTTTTTCACGTATGTTTTCAAGAATCTTTTTCTCAATTCGTGATACCTGCACCTGCGATATCCCAAGCATCTTAGCGATCTGAACCTGGGTTTTCTCTTTAAAATATCTCAGAACAATGATTTGCTTTTCTCGAGGCTTTAGCGTATCCATCACCTGTCTTAGGGCTATCCTATCAACGATGTCCGACTCGTTATCACTACAGCTATCATTGAGCTTATCAATAAGCATCAGGGATGAATTGTCACCATCGCCAACCGAATTGAAGAGTGAGTCAGGAGAGTGAGCGGCTTCAACAGCCATGGCAAGCTCTTCGACAGGAATGTCAAGCCGCTGCGCAATCTCACCGATAGCCGGTTCCCGTCCAAGCTCCTTGCTCATGACCTCTCTGACAACTCTGGCCTTAATAGATGTTTCCTTAAGAGAGCGACTCACCTTAATTATACCGTCATCGCGCAGAAAACGCTTGATTTCTCCTATAATCATCGGTACGGCATAGGTCGAAAACTTAACGTCAAAGGAGGTGTCAAATTTGTTTATAGCCTTAATTAACCCGATACATCCTATCTGAAATAGGTCCTCTGTTTCATGGCCTCTATTTTGAAATCTTCGCACAAGACTCCACACAAGGCCAATATTCTTCTCCACAAGATAGCTTTGGGCAAGCTTGTCGCCTTCCTTTGCCATAATAATCAATTTTATTGTATCTATACCTTCATATGGACTCTCGCTCATAAAGCAAAACCTTTCTCTCAAGCCTTAAATATCCTTGCATCAGCTAACAACCATAAGAGCTATGCTATTATATTTTGCTAATTCTGCTATATTTTTACATCGCATAGAAAAAAAATAAATAGCAGCTCTGCTATTGTAAGCCATCCAATGAGTTAAACTCCTTATAGAGGGTCACAGTTGTTCCTTCGCCAGGCTTTGAGCGCACCTGAATTTTGTCCATAAAGCTCTGCATGACTGTAAAGCCCATCCCCGACCTCTCCATATCCGGCTTGGATGTATACAGGGGCTGCATGGCCTCCTCAATGTTTTCAATACCTTTACCTTCGTCAGATATTTCAATTTCAACGCTCTTCTCAAACTGACGGCAAACCATTTTAATAATACCATACCGGTTTTCATAGCCGTGAATAATTGCGTTTGTAACTGCCTCTGAAACTGCAGTTTTTACATCGGCAAGCTCCTCAATAGTAGGATCCAACTGGGATGCAAACGCAGCCGCCACCACCCTTGCAAAGGCTTCATTGCTCGATTTGCTCACAAATTCCAGTTTCATTTCATTTATTGGCTGCATACCACTTCTCTCCCTCAATAAAAATCTGTGTACTACTACCTGTCGCCGTCGCTCATGCACTTAGTAATGCCTGTAGGGCACTGTCCAAATTCTCGAAAACGGGCATAAGCTTTAAAATCCCCGATATCTCCAACAAGCGGTAAATCTTTTGATTACTACATATAATCACTGAACGCCCTCCGAGCTTCATGATCTTGGCGTATCTGCCAACAATCACTCCAATGCCGGAGCTATCCATAAAGTTTAGCCCTGTTAAATCAAAAACCACATTTCGTGTAGTAGCCTTCATTAGCTCCCGCTCAATTTTATTGCGGGCATATTCCGCAAAGTGATGGTCCAGCTCCCCGGTGAACATGGCAATTAAGGTCGATCCCCTATTGGAAAATTTTATATCCAATCTTATCTCCTCCGAATATCCAATATGTAATACTAACTATTTCTTCAACTAATTGGAATATCCTTCAAAGAATCCTGGGAACCTTTGTAGAAATCGGACATTTTTCCTACAAAATACGCCCCTGCTCACTAAACCTCCTCCTGCTCTTACAGCTTCTCCTCTCTGTGCTTCTCGGCAATCATGTCAAGCTTTCTGAGCCTGTGGTTAACCCCCGATTTGCCCAGTGGAGGTGACAGCATCTGCCCCAGCTCTACAAGGCTTGCATCGCTGTATTCCATCCGCAAAGAGGCTATCTCCTTGAGGCCGGGATTTAGCTTGTCAAAACCAATGTTTTCTGCGATGTATTTGATGTTTTCCACCTGCCTAATAGATGCATCTATTGTTTTGCCTAGATTTGCAGTCTCGCAGTTAACAATCCTGTTGACATTGTTTCTCATATCCTTAAGAATCCTGACATTTTCCAGCTCCATTAAGGCATTGTGAGCCCCAGCAATATTCAGGAAATCAACGATATTTTCTCCCTCTTTTAGATAAGTCACGAAGCTGCCCTTTCTTTGTATAATTCTTGCCCGAAGCTTGAAAAGCCCTAATATCCTCTTCAGCTCATTAGCCTGTGCACTTGTTCGGGAGGTCAGCTCAAGATGATATGTTTTTTCCGGATCGCTGATAGATCCACCCGCCAGGAAAGCGCCCCTTAGAAATGCTTTTGTGCAGCATTGCCTCTTCAAAATTGATTTGTCAGCTATCACAAGCATGGGTGATTTTTCATCTTCAATCGTTACACCTGCTTGCTTCATCAGCTTCTCCGAGCCAATACAGGGTGTAATAAAGAGCATATATGAAGCGTGCTTTTTCAGCTTCTTACTCTTTCGTATGGCTACCTCCGGATTGATGCCGCAAAGCTTTTTAATACTACTATAAATCCTTCTGGCAAAGGCCGCATTCTCTGTGGTAATCCTAATATTATGTCCGCCACCGGCAGCTGTAGCCACCAGACCGCTAAAGCAGAGCGCTGCAGTCACTTCCGATAACAGGCAGCAATCATTTACATTCTCGAGCCGGCACAACTCGTTTTTCACAGTTGAAGAAAACGACAATTAACAACACTCCTTTCTCAGCTATGCTCTTCGCATATCCACACTCAATCGCAAAAGCCTTTATATGCTCTGAGTACCTCGGCCACGCTCCAGGCCTGCGCGCAGCAGCCCCGAGGATTTAGTGGCTCATCGCCATCGAATATTTCGGAAATGCTGCCAAGGCATGCATGATATAAATGATCCTTAAAGGGCTTGAGAAACGAAGCCATCATATCCCCGTATTCAGGCTCCTGGCCAAGGGTCTTTGCAAAAGCGTCGACGAAATGCCCGATAGGCCAGGCCCAGACAGTACCCTGATGATAGGCAGAGTCCCTTGTATATCGGTCTCCCTTATATAATCCTCTATAACCGGGAGAATCCTGCGACAGGCTCCTTAGCCCGTAGGCCGTGTAAAGCTCCTTCCACACCTTCTCAACTACACACCTTGCCTGCATGCCTTCTATGACAGGATAAGCCAGGCTTACGGCAAAAATCTGATTAGGCCTGACGCGCTTATCCTTATATACTCCATTGACAACATCATATAGATATTTCCCATCCTCATACCAGAAAGCCTTGGCAAAGCTATCCTTCACTTGCATTGCCAATGAGGCATATTCACTTGGATCCTGATCAAATTCCCCGGCAAATGCCTCCAGTATCTTAAGTGCATTGTACCACAGTGCATTTATCTCAACAGCCTTGCCATGCCTGGGCGTAAAAACCACATCATCAACCTTGGCATCCATCCAGGTCAACTGAGTGCTTTCATCCCCTGCTGTGATAAGACCGTCTTCCTCCATGTGAATATTGTGTAGCGTTCCATCCTTGTAGCCTCTGTAAATTTGCAGCATGGATGGAAAAAGCTTTTCTTTAACAAGAGCCTTATCACCGGTATATTTCAAATAATGATCTACCGCATCAACATACCACAAGGCAGCGTCGACAGTATTATAACCAGGTTCACCGCCCTCATCCGGAAACATGTTTGGAACAAGACCGCCCTTTATGTATTCGCTGTAGGCTGAAAGTATCTGGGCAGCGTCCTTAAAACGCCCTGTTGATAAGGTCAGGCCGCGCAAGGAAATCATTGCGTCCCTTCCCCAGTCAGTAAACCAGGGATATCCAGCCAAAATTGTCTTTGAGCCGGTAGATTTTCTATCTACAATAAATTGATCAGCAGCTCTCACAAGCAGAGCAGAAAAATCATCCCGACAGCCTGCCCTATCTACTAATTCTGCCTGTCTGGCCTTTTCAGCCTTTGTCAACAAAGTACCTTCCCTAAATATCCACTCCTTCTCGGTAGTGCAGACAAATGAGAGAACCCTGTCGCAGCCTGCCTCTACGTCTATACTAAAGCTGCCCGGTATATAGTGATCTTCATAAGCATGAAGTCCTCTTTCCTCTTCAACAGCATAAAACATATTTTCGAACCAGCAGCCCTCTGCCGGGGTATAACTGCTGCCAGCGCAGTAGAGCCTTATGGGTGTATCTAGATCGTAGGGCCGGATGAGCGTGTTGTCGCTTCCAGCCTGCTGAGTAAATCTCATATGTGTACGGCTAGAATTACCATGATAATCCCTAAAATTAATAAGAGGTGCAATTTTCAGTGTGAGGCCCTCACTGCCGCTTCTTATGCGATATACAATCGCCACAGTGTTCTCACCATAGACCATTGTGACAGTTTTCTCTACGGAAATATCCCCAAGTGAATATGTAAACACAGGCAGAGGATTTAGCTCAAAGCTTTGCTGGTAATGAAAGCCCTCCATAACAAAATCACCCGTTGAAAAGGAATGAAGGCTGTAGTCCCTATCCTTTGTAACAATGGTTTCATGTAGCTGAGACAAAATAAGGTGTCTTTGAACCGGTGGCTTCAGCGATGCTACCAGCAAGCCGTGGTATCTGCGGGAATTCGCTCCGGTAATAGTCCCCGACGCAAAACCACCTATACCATTTGTAAGAAGCCACTCTCTTTCGAGTCCCCTGTTATAGTTGCTCCATTCAGCTTTGCCAAATCTCATTCTACCCTCTCAATTCTAAGCTCTGTATCAATACTTTTTATCACTTAATAGTTACCTGGCTCCGACCCGCCAATTTTTCCGTAACAAACTCAATTATCATAGCAGCCAGCTTCCGAGGGTCATGTCTTACTAGATTCCTCTCAAAGGATAGAATGTCTCCCTCCAGTAGCTTAATGCCCACATCAGATATCCTATCATAATCAATCCTGACCCGATCAGCACCTTCCTCAAGGTACCTCTTCCTAATCTGTGCCGGTATATCGGCCTTATTGACAATACAGTGATCGACGATTCCCCTTAGGGAATGGGACTCCAATGCAGCTATATGGTCGTACACACTATAGTTTTCCGTTTCACACTGCTGGGTCATCACATTGCATACATACACTTTGAGTGCCGGGCTTTCCTTTATTGCACTGCCTATGCCATCAACGAGCAGGTTAGGGATAATGCTGGTGTAGAGGCTGCCTGGTCCCAGCAGAATAACATCCGCATTCTCAATTGCATATAAAACATCCTGTAAAGGCTTGGCATGGTGGGGCTTCAAATACACACGCATAATCTTGCCCTTGTGAAAATCATTGTGCTTGCCTATCTTTGACTCTCCACAGATTGTGTATCCATCCATAAGCTCAGCGCACAGCGTCACATTATCAAGCGTTACGGGAAGCACCCTGCCTGTAACCGCCAGTACATCACTCACCCTCTTAATGGCCTCTTCAAACCCCGAAGATATGCCATTCATTGCCGCCAGGAACAGATTGCCGAAGCTCTGACCCTTTAGAGAGCCATCCTGAAAGCGGTATTGCAGCAGCTGCTCTAGTATAGGCTCTGTTTCAGCCAAGGCCAATATGCAGTTTCGGATATCACCGGGCGGCAGTATTCCAAGCTCCTCACGGAGCACGCCTGACCCTCCTCCGTCATCTGCTACTGTTACAACTGCAGTGATATTTGAGCTATATTCCTTCAGCCCGCGCAGCATGGTAGAAAGACCTGTTCCTCCACCAATCGCGACTATTTTGGGCTCCCTGATCAAACCTCTGTCATCCCTCATCTTCCCGAGCTCCTGCCATCCTTTTCTATATCTCTGTGCTCAACAACAACACGGTTCTGCTTCTGCGAAAGGTTTAGGCCCAGCTCGTCCGCAATTGCGACAGAGCGGTGGCGTCCTCCGGTGCAGCCAATACCAATCACAAGCTGAGACTTGCCCTCTTTTATATAGTTTGGTATAAGAAAGTCAAGCATGGAATAGAGCTTGGCAAGGAATTCTTTGGTCTCCGGCATCTCAAAGACATACTTCCTCACCCTCTCGTTTTTCCCTGTGAGCTTCCGCATGGACTCAATATAGTATGGATTTGGAATAAACCTGACGTCAAAAATCAGGTCACATTCAATCGGAATGCCATATTTAAAGCCGAAGGATATGATGTTAACAACAAGCCCCTGCATTGAATTGTCATTACCGATGATCCCTGTAACTGATTCTTTTAGCTGTTTCGGAGCAAGGCTTGATGTGTCGATTATGTAATCGGCGCGGTCCTTGATTTTCTGCAGCAAACGCCTCTCCTCTGCTATCCCCTTTGCTATTCTACCTTCAAGCGCCAAGGGGTGAGACCTTCTGGATTCCTTATAACGATCTATAATTATCTTATCTGAGGCCTCCATAAAAAGTATCTCAAAGGTGTAGCCATCATCAGTTAGCTCATCGAGCGCAGGAAAGAGGTCATTCAGAAGCTCGCCTCCGCGAACATCAATAACAACTGCGATTTTGTCCATTTTCCTGTAGCTCTGCGAACATATTTCAACTATTTTGGGTATTAGAAGCGGTGGCAAATTGTCAATGCAAAAATATCCTGCATCCTCCAAATGCTTAGCAACCAAGCTCTTGCCCGCTCCCGATATTCCTGTGATTACAATAAGCCTCATAGTGCTACCTCGCTATTCTTCACCAACAATTTTCACTTCCAGATTGAGCTGCACTCCAAAATCAGCCAATACCTTATCCTGCACATATTTTATGAGTGACGTCACGTCCTCAGCCGTAGCGTTGCCTTTATTTACAATAAACCCGCAGTGCAGGCCGGATACTTCCGCTCCGCCGATCCTATAGCCCCGTAAACCACAGTCCTGTATCAGCTTTCCGGCAAAATATCCTTCCGGCCTTTTAAATATGCTACCTGCGCTTGGCAATTCCAGCGGCTGTTTCTCACGACGTTTTGCTCGAAATTCGCTCATTTTCGCAGCTATATTCTCACGCTCACCCCTTTTGAGGGAAATCCTTGTCCTTAGCACAACACCTGAGTCACTTTGTACAAGGCTTGATCTCTTGCTGAAGCAGAGCTGCTCATTATTTAGCATGCATATTTGCCCATTGGAACGAAGGTATTCTACTTGCCTTACAATGAATGACATCTCGCCATCATAGGCGCCCGCATTCATGGTAACGGCGCCGCCAAGAGTACCGGGAATGCCTTCAGCAAACTCCAACCCACTAAGCTCCTGATCCAGTGCAATTCTAGAGAGTCGTGACAGCAATATTCCCGGCTCCGCCACAATATCTTCTCCTTCTATCCCATATGCACTCATGTTGTCGGTTATCTGGATCACAAGGCCCCTAATCCCCTTATCGCGCACAATCAAATTCGTGCCGTTTCCCATAATCATTACCGGCAACTGTCTTTGAGCACTTATATTCAAAACCTTCATGAGATTGTCACTATTTGTCGGTCTGACAAAAATATCAGCGGGCCCGCCTATCTTAAATGAGGTATGCTTTGACATCGGCTCATCTACCAAAACGCTACAGTACTCCGATAGCTGATTGAATAGCTCCTCTTTTAGCTCTTTATTCAAAGTATTACTCCTCCGTCCTTAGTCTCATCTCTTGTTTATTAGTATGTGAGTAATCTCCGGCTTAATCATATTTCATAAATCTCTCGCTAATCACCTTTGCCGCATTGTATCCCATCTTCTTCTGCCGGTTGTTCATGGCTGCAACCTCAACAATGATAGCCAGGTTCCTTCCCGGCCTGACCGGAATCACCAGAGAAGGCACAGATATGCCAAGTATATCAGTGAATTGATCATCAAGCCCCAGTCTATCATAAGTCTTTTTATTGTCCCAAAGCTCCAGCTTGATAACGAGGTTTATATTCTCCTGTATTTTGACGGCGCCCATTCCGTATAGATTCTTAACATCAACGATTCCAATGCCGCGGATTTCTATGAAGTGCCTGATGTTTTCAGGAGCTGCGGCAAGCAAGGTACTGTCGGAAACCCTTCTGATTTCGACAATGTCATCGGCAATCAATCTATGCCCTCTCTTTACAAGCTCAAGAGCAGTTTCACTCTTCCCGACTCCACTCTCGCCCAGCATTAAAATGCCTTCACCGTATACTTCGACCAGCACACCGTGCTCGGATATCCTCGGCGCAAGCATTACATTCAGGTAACGAATCAATCCGCTCATGAATCTTGATGTGATATCATCTGTCCTTAATAGGGGTACCCCATATTTTTCTGATACAGAAATCATTTCCTCGAAGGGTTCAATATTTCTGGCAAGCACCAGGCAGGGAAATCCCGTTCTAAAATACTCGTCCAGCCTTTTATATCTATCCTGGGGCGATAAGCTTGTTAGGTAGGTAGTCTCCACCTTGCCAATAATCTGTATCCTGTCCGTGCCGAAATACTCCATGTATCCGGATAGCTGAAGCCCGGGCCTGTTGACATCGGAAGTGGTTATGACAATATCATTGTCGGATTCGTCCATGCGAAGCTTCTCTAATCTAAATTCCTTAATCAGTTCACTCAGTTTTACAGTAAACATGCTTTATCCGTGCACCTCCCTCTGCAAAGCTCATCGCTATAAATTATATAGCATTCCTGCTGATTTTACCATTTATATCTCCATAGGGCATTTGCCCTCCGCGGTTGTTGTGCCATAGATGCGAAAAAAACTAGGGATTCTTAAGCGTCCGGTCATGTTCCCCAAGGCTCCTAAGTAAAATCCCATCTGATATGTACTGCCAGGTCATTCGTATATCCATATTAATGCTGGCCTCAAATATATCGTCAGTACCTTCAATCTTTTTACTTCGCAAAGAAGGGTGTCTTGGATTCTCAATCATGATTTCAAGCTTTATCTTCAGTTGCCTTTTAGCCTCCGGAGAGAGATTTTGAACAGCATCTCTAAAGCTCTCAGAGTATTTAATCTTCATTATCAAGACCTAATTCATCAAACAATTCGCCCTTTGAATTTGCTTCATGAACTTTCCCCTCTGCAATCTGTTGATCTACTTTCTTCTCTTGTTCTTGCCATTCTTTAGAATAATACCAGGCTTGACTCTTTGGAATAACTATAACTGGTGTTATAATTAGCTTTCCGTCCTTTTCCACTACATCAAGCTTATCACCCACAGATAAATTGAGCTTATTAACCAATTCCTTAGGTATAGTAACCTGTGATTTCTGCTTTAAATCTACTATCATAATAAGACCCCTTAAGTATAAAAGTTTAACTTTCTAACTTTATTATACTCCAACATTTATTAAGTATGCAACTAAATATTCTCCTATAATTCAAAACTCGGTTCGCCTGCCACATCTTTAATTAGGGCATCTACCTCACTCAACTGTTCCTGGGTTCCGCAAACTGCTATCCAGCAGCTTCCCTCGGCCCCACAAACGCCGCCACTGGCTACAAGCTCAGCGTGCGCACCTGTAATAATGTTGATTGCCTCCAGTTCAGTTATTATGTTCCCACACACCGGCAGATACCTTGAGCCAGTTGCACTCGTGGAATTTAGCTTCACAGCTATTTCATTTATGTCTCCATCTATTCTTTTTTCCAAGCCAATTGGCAAATAGAGTTCAACCCTCCTGCCTAAGACTGCCTGGAGCGCAGCACTTATTGTGCCTGCCTTTGGATGACCAATCAGAACTGCGGCCTGCTTACTCTTCAAGTTGATTGCGTTAGCCCCTTTTATTATGATATCGCCCTTTTCAAGACTGTCGGCAACATCAAATATCGTTTTCCCCTTGTCCCATTTCCCCTTAACAATGACAACGTCACCGGGGAATTTACTTTCGTCGCTCAGCCTGCCCTCATTATTAACGGCATGCTTTGGAGGCAATGATATGCCTCTGAAAAATCTTTTCTTGGAAAAATCGCTATCTTGGTTTTTCAGCTTGAAGATCTCTTCAACAATATATCCATTTGTTGTGCCGGCAATAATCACGACGGTTCTATTCTCCAGAGCTTCAACTATTGAAGGAATGTGTAAAATAGATTTTGCAATTAGCCTTTTCCCCGCTGCTGGTGATAAAAAATACTGTTTGATTCTCTTATCCATTATTCTTCTCCCTCTCCTCTAATTCATACCTCAGTTTCCCGCCACTCGCCGACTCTGTGCGAGTTTAAAACCATTGTCAGCTTTTCTGCTTGCCCTAATATTCATCCTACCATCCTTTATCAGTTTAGAAAAGCCTTAGGTATAAAAAATCGACATAGCCGCTAAAACAGCCAGACTATGCCGATGTTGCTTATGCTTGCTCCTGATGGTAAGCCCCTTCTTTCAACCTATCCGCTTGCATCTGCTATCATAAAGTGTATCGGATCGGTATGATCATGACAGTACGCAACCTATCTCATATTTCTCATGCTCGCTTTATCATGCTTGCATATTTTAGAATATTTACTCCCAGCGTATTTGCTTGTCGTAGCCGCCTTTCCTGAGTCAGTATATCGCCGCATTTATCTGCTCTTGCTGTTAATCCATTTAATTCGCCCGGCACGCAAATTGCTCCGGATGAAAGGTAGTAGTTATGTATTATATTCAGGACTATGCTCTGGCCTCCGCCCTCACCTCTACCAACCGCTATTGCCCCTCCGACCTTTCCTTCTAAAGGCTTCTTGTCGCCGAACGCATAACTCCTGTCAAATAATGCCTTAAGCTGAGCACTAACATTTCTATAATAGGTAGGAGAGCCAATAATAAGTGCATCACAAGAGGAGAACTCCTCACAAATAGAACTCATGTCATCATCCCTAATGGAACACTCTCTGGTTTGTGTGCAGCTCTCACATCCTATGCATGGCTTTATTATCTTTTCACTTAGAAAGAATTCCTTTACATCCCACCCTTGAGCCTTAAAAGGCTCCAAAGCAAGCCTAACTAAAATCTCGGTATTACCGCCTTTTCTCGGGCTACCGGATATGCCAATTACTTTCAACAAATCACCCCCCCTTAATAATACTTTTAAGTGCTATAACCCCATGTGTGAGGTTATTATACCATAATTTATTATGGTATAATTGTGCATGTGCATTTTCGCACCAGCGAAAAGCTTGCACGCACCTAAATTCCGCCGGAGGCGTATAATAGCCTCAAATAGCCTTTCCTTATAATGATGCGCCTGCTCCAGCATCATGTCCTTGACCTCTCTAAGTCTAATGTACCATTTCGTCCCAAACAGTCTTTTTTATTACCTTTTACCTTTATTAACATCCAATTGTATACCACCTTATGGTAAGCAATGTTATGCTGATCTCGGTAAAATCTCGGTAAAAGCCCCCGACGTTTCATGCAACGTTTCGTAATAAATGGGGGTTCCTATTGCGAAAATGAGTAGACCAACGCCGCTTTTGGACTAGCGGAGCCCCCCTTCCTTGGCGGCGCTTGCCGCCCGGTGAAGGAATGTGGTGCCTGCTCGCGCTCCTGCTGTCGATGGTATAAGGCTGGGTGACTTTCCCCTGGCACCCTTGCGCTGACTGCTTTGTTATGTAAAGTACCGCCCACCCTCCGGCCGCACGGCAAGGCCAAGGCTGGAGCCCCTTTTCTGTTCATATTAATTTATATAATATTCGTTGATATTTTCACCGCACCAAATTGAAATTCAATTAGAAATAATGCTCCATTAATCTGTACACCCATTCCGGCACAGTAGCATTTTCCTTATAATCATACATTGGATAGTAAGGTTTGATATCTATTATTGGAGTTGAGTTAATTGCATCCAGCCCCTTTACAATCAGTGTATCATTTTTTAACGACATGATTTGAACTGCTGTTATTCCAATTTGATTTGGCCTATCCTTCCCTCTTTGAGAAAAGATGCCTACTAAAGGCATATCTTCTCTGTTTTGCGGCTTGCGCTGTATATGTTTATCTCTTTCAAAATGTGCTTTATCTAAATAATAAATAATAATTGCATGAGAAAAATCATCTAAACCTTTTAGGCCACCTGAGTATTCTTCTTCTAATATGATTTTTGATACATCCTCACCCCAAGTAGTGTCCTTTCTATTTTCTATTTCGTTACTCACGTAACCAATCGGATTTAATGATATAGTCATTATTCAATCTCCTTTACAAATTCCTCTTTATATAATATTTACTTTATACGTGGCGCATCCTTTTTACAGAGCGCTTGTTATTCGCCCGACGGCCGGAAGCCCGGGCGACGTCGATGGACTACATTTCGCAGAACGTGTTCGCACTCACGACATCCTTGAACCGGACCTCAGAGCCCTTCTCCTTAGCGGAGCTCCGCTCCCGGTGAGACGGTGTGGCAGACATGACCCGTGAGCACGCCCGAAGCGTGAAAATATTGTTCTCTGATGTGAGGGGCTCTGCAAAGCCTAGCCGCCATGGACGGCGGCGCCCTTAAATAACTTTGAAAAACCACTTATTACATCATTTATAAAGATTACGACCACAATACTATCACTGTATATGTACTCTTATAATAAAGCGAAGGTTACCTATCTGTCTGTTCTGTCATAAGTCCCCATCTAAAACCAAATTTGTCTATCAAACTACCTACACAGGAACTGTATGTCGTACTACGCAAAGGATAGATTATCGTACCTTCTTCTGATAAAATTCTATATGCTTGCTTAACCTCTTCTGCTGTATCAAATGTAATAGTCAAAAATATGGAAGTAGCTTTAGAATATTCTTGTTCCATTTCATCAGCAAGCATAAACCTCTGTCCTCCAATATATCCCTCTGAATGATATACGAATTTCTTTTGTTCCTCTGATAATTCAATATTCCAATCATGTTTGTCTGCATCACTATAATGCAATATATGACTGATTTTCAAATCAAAAGCTTTTTGATAAAAGCAAATCGCTTCTTCGCATCTTCCTTGAAAATGCAATGTAGGTGTAACAATCATCATAATCCCCTCCGAAAAATATATAATCAATATTCCGCCTTATACAGCAATCGTGCATAGCAACCTTACATAGATAGAACCCATGCATATCGGGCCACGGATGGCGCGTCCTTTTGCCCTCCATTTCAGAGAACGTCCCGGTTTTACGACGCCGACGAACCGGACCAGCGGAGTCCTTCTTCCTGGCGGTGCTTGCACCCGGTGAAGGAATGTGGTGTACTGCAGGGACAATTATTTCAGGAACCAAATCCGGGACTCAGACCATGTGCACCCTTGCGCCGACTGCTTTGTTATGCGCAGTACCATCCACCTTCCAGCCGCACGGCAAGGCCAAGGCTGGAATTCCTTATAACTAAATCAATCCTCATAATGTCCTTTACACGAAATAATCATCAAATTGTTTTTATCATCAAAAACGTACACCAACCTATGTTCTTCGTTAATCCGTCTGCTCCAAGCCTTTCGATACTTTAGTGGTTCAGGTTTCCCAATACCTTTTGATAAGCCATTTCTTTCAATATCTTTCACAAGATCATTAATACGTTTGAGTATCTTTTTATCTTGAGTTTGCCACGATAAATAATCATCCCAGGATCTATCCGACCATATTTTATTCATCACTAACCTCAATCAGTTCATGAACAGTTCCCTTTCCAGATGCAAGCTGTTCCATTGATCTGTCAATCATTGCAAGGTATTCTGCATTCCTCGCTGCTTTTATCATTGAGTTGTATTCCTCTAGGCTTATTATTACTACATTCTTTTCATCTTTACGGGTAACAATTACTGTTTCACGATCATCAGTAACGCGATCACAATATTCCTTCAATTTATTTCTTATTGTTGAATAATTTACAGCCAACATATCAAATATCTCCTTTCACGTACGTACAATATTATGTACAATATATTGTACCATTATTGCGCTTCATTTTCAAGAAATAATACACGTAGAGTGCATATTTTCGCCCGTGGTCGGAGACAGGGCGACGTCGGTGGATGGTATTTCGCCTAACGTCTCGCAGTCGCGACGCCGATGAGCTGGACCCTCGAAACCCTTCTCCTTGGCGGTGCTTGCCACCTAGTATGTTGAGTGCGCTAGCACGAATTACCTTTACAACATACAAAGGAGCGAATCGGTGTGGTGCCTGCTCGCGCTCCTGCTGCCAATGGTATAAGATTGGATGTCATTCTCCCTGGCACCCTTGCGCCGACTGCTTTGTTATGCGTAGTGTTGCCCATCCTCCAGCCGCTCGGCGGAGTCAAAGCCGGATTTCCTTATTTATTCTTTTTTATTCTTTTTTCTTCTTTCAACATATATAAACATTACGCATCAATCTCGGTACAGAAAATGCTTATTTGCTTTGGTTTGACTATTCATATTGAAATGGTACATAAGGTAAAACTGCCCATGTTATATCATCGGCTGAAATACTTCTTGGCTCTAATTGTCTGTAGCCAACAGTTGCGTTTTGACATGGATAAACAGCACATTCTATACAGGTTTTATATTCTTTAGTTTGGAGACATTTCAATGGCTCGCACAACTCATTACCATCGCAATAACAATGACAGCCAGATGTATTACATCCAGTGCAACGCATATTCCAATCGGGATTCCCATACACCGCAGTTAGATGTGGAATTAACATTTCTCTGAAATCTTCAGCAAGTCCTGTATAATGAACACACAAATCGCATCGGTGTCCGCATTTCCCATACACTGCATTTTCTTTTGGGAACGGTTTTCGATTAGGGTTTTTCTTGATTAAGACGAGTTTTTTTACTTCCTCTAAGGTTTTAAGGTTATCCACTCGTATCAAGAGCCATTTCCCATCATGAAGAGTGCGTTCTCTGTCATAAAGTTCTTGTATTTCTTTGGAGAATTCATTACGCTGTGCATCAAATTTTTCTCGTTCTTTTTTACCGAGAATAAGCTGAAAATCATAGTGCTTCTCGTGTATATTAATAGAAAGAATGGTTTTTTTTCCTTGACGAAACTTCAAGCAATCAATATCGTAATACTTGCCAGCTACTTCATCAAGTCGATATTTCCCACGCATAAATTTTACAGTTTCAAGCTTTACTTTACCAAATTCGGTCATTATTCTTCACCCCGAGCTAATATAAATTTTGAGTGCTACAGTTTCAGTCTGCTTAAATAAATTATCCATACTGCACAATATCATACCAATACGCAGAGCACCTTTTTCGCCCGACGACGGAGTCCGGGCGACGTCGGTGGAATGCATTTCATATAACGGTTTGCATTTGCGACGCCTGCCTGCTTACAGGAAGGCGCTTATGCCCGGGTGCCCTCCGGGCGGGCTAATGCGGCGACCGACTCGGTTAGCGGGCGGGTGTGAGCAGGAATGACATCATGCCCTGCTCACAACGCCATGCTACATGCTTTGCCCTTTATGCAAATGCGTTGTTATGTAAAGTTGCGCGCCCCTCGAAGCCAGAGATTGACAGGACGTCAGTCCCATTAATTCTTTGAGTTTAAGCTAAACCAATACACATTATACTCATATTCTTTAATAAATCCCAGTTTTTCAGCTAAGTTATAAGATGCTACATTATCTTTCATACAGTCCCAATATGAATTAGCTCCAAGATTCATATGTGCTTTTTTTACCTCTTGTGCTACTAATTCGGCAAAACCCCTGCGTCGATAATCCTTTACTGTTTCAATACCTATTGTATATGTTGAACCTGCAATAAATCCTGTGTACGCAGTACTCACAATCCATTTATCTGTAGTAATACAGTACCCAACACCTTTAGATAAAAAATTAGTCTTTGTCCCCCAAAAACTTTCAATGATATTTAATAAAAACTCAATATTTTCATACTCTTTTGATTTTTCCAAAACATTACTTATTGACTGAAGATAGAAACCTTGTGGAACATGACTAACTTGATTAATGTTGAAATCTGACTTTTTGAATGTATAGACAATTTGTTTTCCAACACAAAGACCTCTAGACGAGAAAACATCTTCAATTGTCTGTTCCCATCCAGGGTCACCACTTACCTCAAAATCATTGAAGCCAACATCCTTGAGCCTTTGAACCAAATATCCATCTATAAAAGAATTTAATCCACTGATAAATGTATTATTTTCACAATCTCCTATTAAATGAAAGCCTTCCATTCCTTTGCACCAAATTAAGGCTGTTATCGGATTATCCTTACTATCAACAAAAATCCATCCAGGATTATTACCATCAACAACCGCAATAGCTTCTGGCCTAAACTTATTTTTTCGTTCAATTAAATCTTTGACTAAATAAAAATCTTCATTATGTAGCTCAATCATTATTCCTTACCCAGAGCCTTCCCTAGTATTCCCGTGCCCGGACGGCATGGTTTTTGCACTGTCTTTCTGCTAACGTCTCGCAGTCGCGAAGCCGATGAGCAGTGACCCGCGCTAACCCTTCTCCCTGGCGGTGCTTGCCACCTAGTATGTTGAGTGCGCTAGCACGAATTACCTTTACAACATACAAAGGAGCGATTCGTTGTGGTGCCTGCTCGGGCTACTTCTGTTAATGGTATAAGGTCAGATGTCTTTCCCCAGGCACCCTTGCGCCGACTGCTTTGTTAGCTGATGTCGGACGGCCCATGACTCGGAGCAAGCCACGGATGGCTTGCCCTCAACTAGTCTCTATACCACTAAAAGCTTTGTTGCACTCATCATTTATAGCAGTCTTCATTTTATCAATGAAATCATAGAACTCAGTACCTTTATATACCGAGCCTTCGATCTTATATGCATTTATTGGTATACCTTCAAATCTATCATTTTGA
>Ga0209510_1000903_pt1 | contig 37097 bp, 33 predicted proteins | sample BiotimSIPDNA_FD_185749 | JGI IMG/M metagenome (GOLD analysis project Ga0209510, IMG submission 185749) | Anaerobic biogas reactor microbial communites from Washington, USA - Biogas_R1 time_0 SIP DNA (SPAdes) (version 2) | ecosystem: Engineered > Bioreactor > Anaerobic > Unclassified | place...
CCCGTTATAGTCCATATTGCAGGCGGCATAAGCCTGTGTGATGGTAAGGTTTGTATCCAGCAGCTTTTCCTTCAGCTTACTTACTCTATAATTCGTATAATACTCATGGGGGGTTATTCCGGTTTGTTTCTTAAACTGCTTTGCGAAATGTGATTTGCTCAGACATGCTGCTTTTGCTGTTTTGGTGGCGTCATAAGGCTCCTTCCAATGAGCTTCTATGTATTGCTTGCCTAAATTAATTTCTTCTTTTCCCCAGTATATTTTTTTATGATAAAAACTGCAGCAAAGTATTCAAATACTCCGTCGGCGTTTTTTAAAGGGAAACAAGTAATATCTGAGCTTATGGTCTGAATATCCCTGTCTTCCATATTAAAATGTCGTTTTAAATCCTGATAGGGCACATTGAAATCTGTAAGGTATACAGTCTTTCCTTCCAATACCTGCCTGACCTGTTCTGTACAGCCAAGCCCTCTCACGATTGGATCCCTAAAAACATTATATATACCAACATGGGATTCGACGTCTCTGATGCCTATCATCTCAAGCGTCGCTTTGTTAATCATTCTTGCTATCCCATCAGTGGAGAAAATCTGAATTGGATAAGGAAAGAACTCGATTACTTTCGCAAGTAATTCATGCTCTCCAAAAAGTAGCTGAAAAGATTCATTTAAGCTACTTTGTGCATCTCCAATCCTATCTTTCATGACTTGCCCTCCAATTTCGACTTTTTTTTGCGATGTAGCATGTTTATGGAACAGCTATTTAATATGTTGCTCGTACACTACATTTTAGCTGAAATTCTTCGATACTCAGACCGTATTGCTCAGCAATTTTATCCAATGGAACTTTGATATCCGGATGAAAGACTGTTTCTCCCTGAAAGGCTTGTTTCACCAAATGAAACTGCCCAGTAGCGATAAAAGGAGGATCCATGAATATATTGTAATTGCCGATAATCATATCCGGGTCGGAAACATGATATTCAGTCAGCATTGCCTTATTCACCAGCACTGCTGTTCCGTCGGGAGCATAAACCTCAATCGGGTATGGGAAGCAATCGATGACTTTTGCAAGAAGTTCCTCATTCCCGTGGAACGATTGAAATTCTTCCATAATGTTATTTTGCGTGCCCTCAGCATTATTTCTCATCTTTCTCTCGTTTCCTTTATGCATAATTGCACAACCTGGGATTACATTATTGTATTTTATTATACTACAACTTAGTGTATTTTTCAGCATTTGGATACAATATTATGTAATCAATGTGAGGTGAGATAGCTGGAATGGTCTGATAGCGTGCAAAATGCCACATGCCATATCTCATTAATTATCTTTCAAGAGGCAAAGAATAAAAAGACAAAGAAACAATTTCACTGGACTAAGTTCATTAGCGGTGTTAAAAATCAATCAATATAAAAACCCGTGAGCAAGACGAGTAAGAATGATTCTAAAAACGTTAGGAGGTCTTTTTGGAGCTGGTGGTCGGAATTGAACCGACAACCTGCGGTTTACGATACCGCTGCTCTGCCATTGAGCCACACCAGCATATATGTGAGGGCGGGATTTCCGACCCTCGTTTTCGCTTTATTATAACCTATTTATACTACCTTATCAACAATCGCAGTCCTGCACATTACGAATGCGCTGCTCTACCGTCTGAGCCAAGTTGGCGTTTGAGACACATGACTATTTTAATACTGTACAAAGCTCATGTCAACCACTAATGAGCCGCATCGATGCCGCTGCCGCTTCATATTTTACTTTTTCCTCATCGATTGTTTTCAGCTCGCGTTTTTCCATCAAAATATTCCCATCAAGAATAACCGTATCCACATCTGCACCCTGAGCTGAATATACAACAGCTGAATATGGATCATTCAGCGGATTCAGGTGTGGCTTGTCCGTATCTATAAGGATAATATCCGCTTTCATCCCGGGCTTGATTACTCCTGTATCACTTCCGAAGCCAATTGCATTTGATCCATTCACAGTGGCCATTGCAAATGCCTGCCGGGCATTCACCAGCTCGGGATTCTGACCAAGACCCTTGTGCAAAAGTGCTGCCAGGTGCATTTCTTCAAACATGTTCAGGTTGTTGTTACTTGCCGCGCCATCGGTCCCGAGTGCAATATTGACTCCCGCATCAAGCATTGCCGGGATAGGTGCTATCCCGCTGCCCAGCTTGAGATTACTTGATGGATTGTGGGCTGCACTAACCTTATATTTATGGAGAATATCCATATCCTCTTTTGAAACATGCACCAAATGCGCGCCTATTACAGGCACATCGAAAATACCGGTTTCGACACATATTTCAACAGGAGATTTCCCATATTGCTCGAAGCTGTCCTTCCTCTCCTTGGCAGTTTCAAGCAAATGTATATGAATCCCCGTATTCAACTCCTTTGCAAGGTCAGATGCCCTTATGAGAGATTCATAGTCCCAAAGATAAGTAGAGTGTACCTCCAGATAAACCTTTATTTTGCCATTTTCCCTTCCGTTCCACTTCTTGTAATAATCCCTGAATTCATCAAAAGCATCCAGTACCTTGCCACCCGAATGGAATTCCAGAGGGCTCTTGGATATGTTCACCCTCATGCCGGCTTCAGAAAAAGCCTTGACGACAGCCTCCATATGCAGATACATGTCAGCCATAGCTGTGGTTCCCGACTTCAGCATTTCAGAGATTCCCAGCAGTGTTCCCCAATATACATCATCATCCATCAGGCGATCTTCAATGGGAAATATCCTCTCAAAAAGCCACTTGTCCAAAGGCAAATCGTCCGCAGCATTTCGCATGAGTGTCATTGCACAGTGGGTATGAGCATTGACCATTCCCGGAATAGCAAGTCTGTGTCTGCCGCTGATTCTCCTGTCCGGCTTAAAATCGGACGGTCCAGTGCCTGCAGGCTCAATAAACAGTATTCTCCCATCCTTTATACCAATATCCGCATTTTTTATATAATCAGCTGCGGAATTCACAGCTGAATCTGACGTTAAAATGTCTACGCCCTCAATGACTATATTCATATAAACCTCCTACTTCTCACTCCGGCAATTCAAACATGATCCTATCGGGCTGCAGCCTGTGAAAGCTCGCCGAAATCCATGAGCCGTATGTTTTTAAACTCCAAGCACACATGCTAATATCAGTGCGAACATCATCATATCATGTCCCGCTCTGCCAGGAAGACAAATACTTCTTCTGTTCTTCGGTAAGAACATCTATGGAAATCCCCATAGTCTCAAGCTTCAATTTTGCAATCTCGTAATCTAGCTCATGAGGCAGGAGATGGACCTTGTTTTCCATCTTACCGGCATTCTTGACAATATATTCGGAGCCCAAAGCCTGATTAGCAAAGCTCATGTCCATTACTATTGCCGGATGCCCTTCTGCCGCCGAGAGGTTCAATAGCCTGCCTTCAGCTAGAACAAACAGCTTGCGGCCATCACTCATAGTATACTCTTCTACAAAATCACGAACTGTCCTCTTAGAAGCAGCCAATCTCTCTATTGCATCGATATTTATCTCATTGTTAAAATGACCTGAGTTAGCAATAATAACTCCATCCTTAGCAATCTTCAAATGCTTCTCATCAACCACATTCAGATCCCCGGTGACAGTGATAATAATATCTGCAAAGCTCATCGCGTCCTCAAGCTTCATGACTCTAAAGCCGTCCATAACTGCCTCAAGAGCCTTAATGTGATCAACCTCGGTGACAGTGACATTTGCACCCATTCCCTTTGCTCTCATAGCAAGTCCCTTGCCGCACCATCCATAGCCACATACCACAAAATTCTTACCGGATACTAAGACATTGGTAGCCCTGAAAAGCCCGTCCAGCGTGCTTTGGCCGGTACCATAGCGATTGTCGAAGAAATGCTTGGTTTCTGAATCGTTTACAGCAATGATAGGTATTTTTAGTGCGCCGTCCCTTTCCATGCTCTGTAAGCGTATAACGCCTGTCGTGGTCTCCTCGGTACCGCCGATAACCTTCTTCAATACCGTATCCCCGTAGTCCTGATGCAAGAGTCCAACCAAGTCGCACCCGTCATCCTGGGTCATATCGGGCTCATGCTCAATGGCTGCCAGAAGATGCTTGTAATAGGTATCTCTGTCCTCACCCTTTTTGGCGAATACTGAAATACCATAATCAACTACAAGTGAGGCTGCCACATCATCCTGGGTTGACAGAGGATTAGAAGCACACAGTACAATATCCGCTCCGCCTTCCTTCAGTGTGCGTACAAGGTTTGCCGTTTCTGTTGTAACATGAAGGCAGCAGCTCATTTTTATCCCCGCCAGCGGCTTTTCCTTAGCAAATCTTTCCCTGACCATTTTCAGAACAGGCATCTGATTATCCGCCCATTCGATTCTGAGCTTTCCTTTAGGTGCCAGAGCCTTGTCTTTAATATCGCATTTTACCATTTTATTTACCTCCCAATCGACTTAGTTTAGTTTTAATCAATCTGCTGCTTACTTTTCCCCAATCACAATAAATACTCCCTCAACTGCTTTCCTGCCATTACTCTTTTGTCCGGAACCCTTCTGACCGGAGCCATTGCTGTCACGGTCCTTCCGCCCTGCTTCCTGCGCACTGAAGTCATCATACTTCAGCGCTTTAAACCCAGACTTTTTAAACCATTCCATTACTTCGTTCCGGGAAAAGCCCTGCCATATATCATGCATTTTTTCCTTGAAGTCACGGTTGCTATGCACCTTCAGATCAGCTATAAACACCTTGCCTCCTGGCTTAAGCACCCTATACATTTCTCTTACCGCTTCAAGGGGCTCCTCAATATGGTGCAAAAACATATTGGCACAGACAATATCCGCACATCCATCCGACAAGGGCATGTCACAGCCGTCAGAAATAATTGTCCTGATATTCTTTAGTCCTTGCTTATCGGCTTTTTTGCCAAGCTCCTTCAACATTGCACTGGAAATATCGATTGCTATAACTGTGTCCACATGCGAAGAAACCGCCCTCGAGAGATATCCGTCTCCGGCACCCAGATCAATGAGTGTCATGTCACCCCTGAGCAATTTTGATCCCAACAGCTTGCCTATGACATCTTCATCAAAATAGTCACTTCGCATTATTTCCCACTCCGGCGCTATTTGATCGAAAAAATCTCTGGCATCGCTGTCACTGGAGGAATATTGCTGCGAATCACCCGAAGATAGCCATTGTATAAGAGCCTGCTTGCTAAAGCGCCACTCTCTGCCAATCTTACGTGCAGGAACCTGCTCCTCTTTAAGTAGCTTTATGAATGTTTTTATGCTGACATTAAACAGCTCAGCGGCCTCATCCATATTTAGAATCTCTTTATCCACAACCCTCTTCTCCTTAAACAGTTAGGTAAATCTTGGGGACCTGGAGTCCCTATCGATTCCAGCTGATATACTTGTCATTCGTTACAATAGAAAAAATAAGAAGCCCTATCTGCCTCTTATTTTATCCCATTTATCAAAAATTATCAACCATCAATTACAACTATTTTCACGCAACTACAATCTGAGCCCATTTATTTTCACGCAGTTTGCTCATCTTCACTTCGCTTATTAACAATATAAATCAAAGCGGCCAGCGGGAAACAATTTCGGTCACAAGTGCAGCGAAGCTTTTCCCTACTCTATTTCCGGTCTCTATTACTTCCTCATGATTGAGCTTGTTTTCGTTTACCCCTGCCGCCATATTAGTTATGCAGGATATGCCCATGACATTCATGCCTGAATGATGCGCCATGATAACCTCCGGAACGGTAGACATACCAACTGCGTCAGCACCAAGCATTCTTAATGCCCTAATTTCCGCCGGCGTCTCAAACATTGGCCCTTGCAAGAAAGCATAAATTCCTCCTTTAAGAGAAATGTCCAATTTTTTCGCCGCTTCCTCAGCAATAGCAATAAGACCACTGTCATAGGCATTGCTCATGTCAGGAAACCTGGGGCCGAATTCTTCCATGTTGACTCCCCTCAACGGCGACGGGGCAAAAAAACTAATATGATCATTAATCATCATAAGGTCACCTGGTTTAAACTCGGTATTAATACCCCCGGCAGCATTAGTAACAAGGAGATCGGAAATCCCAAGAAGCTTGAATACTCTAATGTGAAAGACAACCTGGGAAATGTCATAGCCTTCATAAAAATGAAATCGGCCTTTCATTACCAAAACCTGCTTGCCGCCAAGCTTTCCATACACCAGCCTGCCAGAGTGTCCCTTAACAGTTGTTTCGGGAAATCCAGGTATGTCTCCATACTCAATCTCTATGGGCTCCTCCAGGACGTCCACCAAAGAGCCTAGTCCGGAGCCAAGAATGATTGCTATCTTCGGCTTCCCGCCAATCCTGCTCCTAATGGTATCTGCCGCAGCCTGCCATTGCTTCATGCCATTTTGCATGCTTGTCCATCCTCCCAACAAGTCGTAATTCATACACGGTATTTATGTGTTACTATCAATAAATCTCAATATCCTGTGTGCCCAATTCTATTTGAATCTGCATAAGCTTATCGTCCTCAATCACTACAATGAATACTTCATATCCCTTGTGTGTATATCCTGCTATACCATCAGCTTCATTGGACGGCTTGCCATACAACTGCACCAAACGCTGCTTGCTATCGCCCGTTTTTAGGCCTCTGGGAGTTTCATAAGCAGGGCTGGTTACGTTGATTGTGTAAACAGTGTCGTCAACAATATAGACCTGGGTACCATCGTCAAAGAACAAGGTTTTTGTCACAAAGCCCTCATATTCTTCCTTAGCTATGTCCTCCGGCTCCTTATCCATTGCCTCAATCAATTCTTCATATGTCATTCCCACCCAGATGTCTCCGAGCTGAAGATCATCCTGCGTGATTGTCTCATTGGCAGTGTCATTGATTCCGTGGCTCTGCTTGGCTGTTCTAACGCTCTGCGCAATATTATTGAGTATCTCCTCATTGCGAGCCCTCCATTGTGGATCTTTTTCCGTGTTCATATATAGAATCAGATAGCTGTCACCATCGACGCGGAGGTAGTAAGCCACATTATCAGATACCTGGATATGCTTGCCTACCCATCTGTCTTGGAACCTATACTCTGACACGGTACCGTTTTTGCCCGCAAGACCGTCGCAAAACTTATCCTCATCCTGGTTGCTTTCGTCGATCAGCACTCCTGAAATCTGAATAATCACCTTATCGTTTCCGGATAAAATATCGTAGGTGGAAGCATCCTGCGAGTTGTCAACTACATTCCATTCCACCGGGATATCAAACCAGAAATCAAATAGACTATTATTGCCTGTCTTGTAGTTCTCGTTAAATGCGGGGTAAAAGCTTATCTCTTCCTTCAACACAACATCATCCTCTTGAAACTGCTCAGGTAATACTTGCTCTGAGCTTTCGTCAAAGGCTTCATCGCTACCATCTGTGACAGGAGAATTCGAAGAGCAGCCCGTCAGAAAAACTGCTATGATGAAAAGGATCAAAAGCATTCTTCTCATTTGTAACTACCTCGCTTACTTTTGACATTTATCTTTTGATAACTATCATTGCATTTCATTTTACCATAATTATGATAATCATGGTAGGCATATCAAATAATTCTCCAAATAGTATGTGAGTATTTGTGCCATAATGCTTGTAATCTCCCTTTCGCTTATGATATATTGTTATTGAAAAGCAAACCATTTTTCGGGGGATTAACTCAGCGGGAGAGTGCTACCTTCACACGGTAGAAGCCATTGGTTCAAGTCCAATATTCCCCACCAAAATAAAGAATTGTTCAGATCGTTGAACGGTTCTTTTTTATTTGCATCCTCTTCTATTTGAACCGTTTTTATCTATTAATCATCACTATTCTTTTGTTATCATTACAAAGAATCGTTTTTTTCTTCTCATCCACAAGTGTATTCAGCATAATATTTCCGTCCCACAGGTCCGCAAGGTGCTTGAGTGTCTCCTTTGAATGAGTCATATCAAGCTCTCTTCCGTCATATATATGCTCAAGCAGAAGGGTATTATCCTTTTGAATCAAATCCTCCACCTTAATGATAGGAAAGTTTCCAAGGCCGCAATTATCTGTTATGCTATTACGAATTTGAATCCACCCATCTTCATCGGCTACTTGTGTAACAACATATTCATTACCATCCTTATTATACTCGTAGAGCTTCATTTCACGGCAAAGGTCACTAGTCAAATACCTTCTTATGAAAGACGCATCACGCTCAATTTCTCGCACCTCAAAGATTTTACCGGGATCATCCTGACTCTTTTCGTATATATCCTCGAATATTTTAAAACCAAGAAAATAGGGATTGATCCGACCCTCATAGGGTCTAACCAGCTGGTTATGCCTTTTCAAAAATTCCAAATGCAGCTGCTGAGGAAGCTTCAGCTTTTTTAGCAGGACAAGATGCCAAAAGCTTGCCCATCCTTCATTAATTATTTTTGTCTCAATCTGCGGAACAAAATAGCGAGTCTCTTCACTGACAATATCAATGACATCCCTTTCCCAATCGCTAATCTTTCCATGCTCACCTAAAAAGCAGAGCAGCTCCGCCTGATATCTCAATGCATGAGCGGCATTAATCACCCTTTCCACCTTTTCGTAGCCGATACTTGGATTACTGACATATTCTCGTATTCTTGCCCCATGATTCTTAAACATTTCAATTGCATATTCAGCTTTACCGGCTTCTAAGAACAGCCTATTATTCCTGAAAAAATCATTGTGTCCATACACATGAGCCATCGTCATTATTTGAAGCAGAAGGGAGTTATCCTTCATCAGATAAGCGATGCAGGGATTTGAGTTAATCACCATCTCATAGGGTAGTCCGGCAATATTGTATCTGTTTAGAACTCTAATCCGCTCGTAAGCTTTCCCATAGCTCCAGTGTGGGTAATGGGACGGCATACCGGCATAGGCTTCATAGGCCGTCATTTCTTCATAGCTGACAAGCTCGAATTCCTGACTATAGAGCTTCAAGCCCTCAGCGTAAGCCAACTCCTCTATTTTATCGTTCCAGTACTTAAGTTCTTCCAGACTATAGTCTGACATATTTTAAGTCCCACCCATTGCTCATACCCATTTTGCCTGAAGCCTGCAATTTCATTCCCGCTCTCCATCCTTCTCCAGCATTCGCTTTAGTGCCGCAACAATATCTTCCTTCTTCGAGATTGTGACAACGATAAAATTGTTTTCATGAATATGCTTTATAAATTCGGACTTTACGGTGCTTCCTGCAAAATAGTAGCCGGGAATTATCTCTCCATAGCCGAAAAGATTGCATACCTCACACAGCCTTGCTGCCATAGCTATAGCCTTCTTGTTATCCTCAGCCCAATTGTCACCATCACTGCAATGAAAGGCATAAATGCTCCAGTACATCGGATTGTATCGCCGCTCGATAATCTCCAGTGCCATTTCGTAACCGCTGCTTATATAGGTGCCACCTGATTGACCTCTGTGAAAAAACTCAACCTCGCTAACCTCTTTAGCCGTGGTGGTATGAGCAATAAACACCACCTCAACATAGGAGTACCTGTGTCGCAAAAACTGGTAAAGCAGAAAGTAGAAGCTTCTCGCCATGTATTTCCTGGTCTGATCCATCGAGCCTGAAACATCCATGATGCATATGGCGACGGCATTGAAGTCCTTGCCATGCGCTTGCCTGATTCTATGAAAGCGCATATCCTCCTGAGAAAATGGAAAGCGACCCAAGCCCGACTTAATCTCCTTTTGCGCTTCGGTCATCTCCTGTGCTTCATGGCGTATAGTCTTGCACCCTTCCAACCCTTCGCTTCGTCGAAAGCACTGCCGTCTTTTGATTTTCTCTATCACTGTTCTCTTGCATGCCAGCCTTGGCGGTATGCCCTTTTTCTGATACCCCAGCTTCCTGACAGCATGGCTGGACTGATTGTTAAAAAGCTTTCTCCTATCCAGGTCAGGAAGATCAAGGTCATCAAAAAGATAATTAACAAACTCCTCTATTGTAATCTCCGTCTCATAAATCTCATCCCCGTCCCAGTCCCCTGCGCCTCCATGCCCGAAATTCCTGCCTTCCTGTGCATCGCCTACCACATCACCGCGCCTCTCATCTCCGTCCCCCTGAGCCACACCGCGTTTGTTTTTCCCGTAAATAAAGCTATATTCCTTGATTCCTTTGACAGGAATTCTTATCTTTTTATTACCGCTACATCCAATAATGCTCTCCTCTGAGATAATATTACCGATGTTTTCCTTAATGGACTCCTCTACAAGCTCCTTATGCCTTCTGCGATCCTCTGCAGAGCGTTCCTTCCCATGGGATTCATACTCTCTGAAAATAGCCATAAGGTTAATCCTTCCACAAATTATTCGCGCTGTATTTCAAAACCACATTGCAGCAATGATCGCAATAACCGTTCCTCTTCATTTCCTCCACCATGGAATTATACTTCCTATCCTGCTCCTCATTCCTCACCTTGGCTCTGGTAATAATCCTGCTTAGCTCCTTCACAGAAACAGTCAGCTTCTTTTCAATCGCTTCCTTCAAGGGCTCATAGCAGCTGTAGTCCAGCCTTCCGCCATTCCTCAAGACAAAAAACATATATGCGGTCACGTCCGCCCTGAATCCCTTTGCAGATGCTTGCGTAATACCGATTTGCTCCTCTATGGACTTCATAAATCGCTCGTCCGGCTCAAGCTCTTCTCCCGTATTTGGATCCTTAATTCTCTCCTTGTTAATGAATGCCTCGGCATGATCAAGGTAATTATTAAAAAGGCTTTCAGCCTGCTCCCTATACCCATATATGAATGCGGTTGTGACCTCCTTCTCCAAAATCCTGTTATACTCTTTCTTTATAGAGCTGTGCAAGTATCTCAAATATCTTGCCTTATCCTCATCACTGACTGCAAGCTCCTTAACGGCCTTCATGATGGTCTCCATCACAGAAATAGGATTAATGCAGTCATGCTCGGATTCTGACAAGGCCATGTCCAGCGCTTTCATGATAAAACGGGTAGAAATCCCTGTCATGCCCTCTCGTGAAGCCTCTTCCTTCAATTCGAGAATATCAATTCTCTGTGTCATTCCCTTCTCAACAATCTCCTCGCCGTTATATATCTTCAGCTTTGTCATAAGATCCACCTTCGATGAGGGTGTCAGACGTGTCATGATTGCAAACATAGATGCAATTTCTATGGTATGAGGCGCTATATGCGCTTTGAATTTACTCCTTTTGAGCATTTTCTCATATATCTTAATCTCCTCGTTCAGCTCAAGACAATAGGGCGTTTCAACCTTAACAATCCTATCAAGTATTGCCTCATTTGTGTGGTCGGATTTGAATTTATTCCATTCCGCTTCGTTAGAATGCGCTAAAATAACTCCATCAAAATAAATCATCGAGCCTTTACCCGGCGAAGGCACCGATTTTTCTTGGGTGGCCGTTATCATTGTGTGCAGGTATTCTGTCTCATTTTTAAACACCTCAATAAACTCGACAATGCCTCGGTTGCCCACATTAAAAGCTCCATTGAGGGACATTACGCGCGGATCGTCCTCAGAGTACAAATCTATCTTTGAGATATCCACGCTACCGGTCAGTACACTTGTATCCTGATTATTTGGATCCACCGGTGCTACCACTCCTATTCCTTTCCTTGACCGAATAGAAAAGCCGGTACTCACAACAGGGAAATGCTCATACTCACCATGATATTCATTCTTCAGCCTGTATCGGCAAATAGGGCAAAGATCGCCCTCGATTCTGACCCCCAGTATTTCTTCAAATCTTGTACGCAGATGTCTTGGCACCAGGTGGAGCGGCTCCTCCCTCATCGGGCAGCCCTTGAGGGCAAATATCTCTGGACTGTTTTCAAGAGCCCTCTTTATTGCCTCCATAATAGAGGATTTTCCGGACCCCACCGGTCCCACCAGATAAAGCACCTGTCTGGCCTCCTCTCCAGCCATTGCGGCAGAGTGGAAATACCTGGCGATGCTCATTATCGTCCTATCTATGCCATAGAAATCTTCAAAAAACTTATACTTCTTTATTACATCATTCCCGTAGATTCTTCTTAACCTTTGATGTTCATCGGTTTTTACCAACTCGGTTCCGGCCGCTGAGATTAGATCATATATTCTTTGATGTGATAAGATTGCCAGATTCGGATTTCTTTTCACCCTTTCAACATAATCGAGAAAGGTCCCCTCAAAACGCTCCTTTACCCTCTCCTGCCTATCCTTTTGTATGATCACGGAAATATCACATTCCCCCATCCTGTCTCTCCCTTCTCCTGTGAAACATACCGGTACGGCATCTTTTATATGCTCCTTCATATTTAATTATATTAACAGGGGTTTGCTAAAATGCCATATGGACGACCTGCAATAACATGGACATATTTTTCAAGCGTAGGGCAAATCGCCCTGTATCAACGATCTTAATCCTCTTGCAGTTTTGACAAAATTCCTTATCTTATCCGGATCCTTCACTCCTCCTGTCTCAACGCCGCTGGAGACATCAAGCAAGCTTGCTTCTGTCTGTAATGCTTCATGCAAATTCTCAATATTTAGGCCTCCTGCAAGTCCAAAGGGGCGTGAAAAACCGGCTAAAATGCTCCAGTCAAATGTTTTTCCGCAACCCTGTCCGGCATCAAGTAGCACGAAATCGGCCATGCTCTTTAAAGCCTGTGTAGCTTCCTCCTGACAAGTGATTTGAAGGGCCTTCCAAATCGGACTGGCCGTTAACTGGCGCAGTGCGGCAATATAGCAATTATCCTCATGGCCATGCAGCTGGGCAATGGACACTATGCTCTTGTTAAGTAGCTTTGCCACCAGCTCCACGGGCTGGTCAACGAAGACTCCCACCGTTGTAATAGCAGGATTAAGCTTAGCCCGAAATGACTGGACAGCTTCAGGCGATATATTCCGTCGGCTTTTGGGATAGTTGATTATAAATCCGCAATAATCCGGCTTTACCGTGTTTATCACTGCAATGTCAGCTGCCTGTGATAATCCGCATATCTTGATTTTCTTCATGATTCACCCCTCAGGGAAGACAGCATTTTTTTCTTATCCTCTGCCCGCATCAGTGTCTCCCCAATAAGCACAGCGTCTACGCCTACCTGCCGCAGGGCTTGAACATCCTCCGCCGTTCTTATGCCACTTTCAGCGATATATATCACATCGTCAGGCACCAAACTGCGAAGTCTGCCACTGTTACCAATATCAATAGAGAAATCCTTAAGATCTCGGTTGTTAACACCGATAATTCGTGCGCCTGCCGAAACCGCCATTGCTATTTCCCCAGCATCATGAGCTTCTATAACTGCCGCTAACCCAAGCTCACTACAGGTTTGCAGGCCATGCTCTAGCTGGACACTATCTAAAATTGCGCAAATTAGAAGCACCGCGTTTGCACCCATAAGTCTTGCCTGGTATAACTGATAATCATCAACAACAAAATCCTTTCGCAGCATGGGTAGCGTAACCCTAGACCTTATTTCCTGAAAAATTTCATCCGACCCCAGAAACCACTTGGGCTCAGTCAGGCAGGATATACAGTCTGTGCCGGCCATTTCATATTCCCGGGCAATGGCAAGGTAAGGAAAGCTCTTCGAAATGATACCATTTGATGGAGATGCTCTTTTTATCTCACTAATAAAACTCATTCCCGGCTTTTTCAAAGCAAGCTCGAAGGCTTGCCCATCAGCAGGCAACTGCGCCTTGCAAAGCTCCTTCAGCTCATCAAGAGATTGTTGTGTCTTATCCATTTCAACACGAATTCTTGCGTAATCGGCAATCGTTCCCAGTATGTTTTTCATCAGCCTCACCTCATCTCACCTGGATGCAGCAGCAAATCGCCTTAGCATCTCCATAGCCTTACCAGAATCAATCAGTTCAGCGGCCATTTTGATTCCCTCCGCCATGCTTTCAGCCTTATTTGCAATGTACAGTGCAGCGCCGGCATTCATAAGAACTGCGTCCCTCCTTACACCCTTTTCACCGGACAATATAGCCAGGGTAATTGCAGCATTCTCCTCTGGTGTGCCACCGACAAGATCGGCCTTGCTGCATCGTTTAAGGCCGAAGTCCTCGGGGCAAAGCTCATATTTCATGAACTTACCCTCATCAAATTCGCACACAGAGGTTGGTGCACTCAAAGAAATCTCATCCAGCTTATCCTGACCAAAAACTACCATTCCGCGTTTTACTCCCAAACCTGCCAGTACGTGCGCCAGCGGTTCTACCAAGGATTCGTCATATACGCCCAGAAGCTGCATTGTGGGAGAGGATGGGTTAGTTAATGGTCCGAGAATATTGAACACAGTACGAATGCCAAGCTCCTTGCGTATGGATCCCACATGTCTCATGGAAGCGTGATATTTCTGGGCAAAGAAGAAGCAAATGCCGACCGACTCTAGAAGCTCCACGCATTTTGCAGGCGACTGATCCAAATTGACACCCAATGCCTCCAGGCAATCCGCAGTCCCGCATTTAGAGGATGCCGCCCGGTTTCCATGCTTACCGATCTTTACTCCGCTGGCAGCTACAACCAGGGCAGAGGTTGTAGAAATATTAAAGCTTTGCGCCCCATCTCCGCCGGTACCGACAATTTCAAGCAGCTCCATATTGTGCTCAACCTTTGTTGCGTGGTCTCGCATTGCAGCTGCACAGCCAAAAATTTCAGAAATCGTTTCGGCCTTTGTGCTCTTAGTAGACAGCGCAGCCAAAAAGGCAGCATTTTGGACTTGAGACGTCTCACCACTCATAATCTCGCTCATGACGCTATAGGCTTCGTCATAGCTAAGCTCCTGTTTGTCAACGATTTTCATAATAGCCTCTTTAATCATTTATATCCCTCCTGATATTCACTGTTAGCATATAATCTCCGTTTCTCACGCATCAGAGTAAATCCTCAGCTAATCTCAGTGCCCCTATAACTGCAGCCGCTTTATTTATACACTCCTGATGCTCCTTCTCAGGAACAGAGCCTGCAACAATTCCTGCACCGCTTCGTACAAAAACCTTTCCATTTTTCTTGTAGGCAATGCGAATTGCAATACAGGTATCTAAATTTCCGGTGAAATCCAGATAGCCTATTGCACCTCCGTAGATTCCGCGCTTGTTGTTTTCAATATCGTTTATCAGCTGACAAGCCCTGATTTTTGGCGCACCCGAGAGTGTTCCTGCAGGAAGAATGGCATCAATTGCGTCAAGTGCTTGTTTGTCCTGGGCGATTTCCCCGCGGATGGCCGAACCGATGTGCATTACATGAGAATAACGCTCTATCGAATGATATTTCTCTACGGAAACACTTCCAGCCTTACTTATTTTTTCGATGTCCTCCCATCCAAGGTCAATCAGCATATTGTGTTCTGAGAGCTCCTTTGGATCCGCCAGTAGCTCCTCCTCCAGCTTCTTGTCCTCGTCCTCCGTCTTCCCTCTGGGGCGGGTACCTGCCAGGGGGAAGGTGTGTAAAACTCCATTTTCCAGCTTGACCAGCGTTTCTGGAGAAGCACCCGCCACCTCCATATCCGGGCTTGAGAAATAAAACATATAGGGGGATGGATTTAATGTACGCAAAATTCGATAAGCATTGAACAATGACCCCTCATATTCAGCTTCCAGACGGTTAGACAAAACGGCCTGTTTGATATCACCATCCGTAATGTAACGCTGAACCTGCTTGACCATGCTGCAATATTTCTTCCTGTCGTACAGAGCTGTGATCTCTGATTTCAACCTTCCCGCCTTTTCCCTGTGTGGCTGACCCCTGCAAATCAAGTCTGACATCTTGTGCAGCTCGGCCTTAGCCTGATTGAAGTTCGCCTCATAGTTATCAAGAAAAATATTCACAATCAACACAATCTTCTGCCTGTAATTATCGAAGGCAATTACCTTATCAAACAGCATAAGATCAACATCCCTAAAACCCTCATTATCCTGTGCGTCGAGCTTTAGGGTCGGATATGCATATTTTAGATAGTCATAGGAAAAGTAACCCACCAATCCTCCTGTGAAGGTGGGAAGCCCCGGATACCTGGCGCTCTTATGTTCTTCTAGGATCTCTTTGATGTGCTTGCCTGGCTCGCATGTCACAAAGGAAAGCTCTCCAACATTCATTTTTCCGTCTGTACAGGTGATTTCCAGCTTCGGATCATAACCAAGAAAAGTGTACCGTCCCCACTTTTCATTGTCCGTAATAGACTCTAGCATGTAGCAGTGTTCAGATACACTTTTCAAAATTCGCATCACTTCGATTGGAGTTTTGATGTCAGATAGAATCTCCATGCTTACAGGCGCTGTCCTGTATTCTCCTGATTCTGCCGTGGTTTTAATTTCTTCCAGCGATGGATAAAACATAGAATACCTCTCTTTCTTTTCTTGCCAGGAAATCAAAATCCCGGAGCAGCTGTCTCCTTAGATTTTAGCAACCTATGCCCCGCAAAGAGCAATAAAAAAGTCCCTGACAGAATAAATTAGCTCTGTCAAGGACGAATTATTTACAATCCGCGGTGCCACCTTGTTTTACGGCCTAACCGTACGCTTAGTAGAGTACCAACATACCCCCGGCAACTTACGTATGCCAACACGTTGCAGAATACTTTCATAGCTTTAAAAGCAACAATTTCACTGCACCCTCAGCGGTCCATTTGATGACTTGTTTTCCGTCTGATTCTCAGCAACGCAGACTTTCTGTAGGAGCATCATCACCGTTATCTCCGCTTCAACGGTTTGATTGATATTATTTTTTCAATGCTACTATACATCATACTATTTGTCAATAGTTAACAATGCAAATAGGTTTGTCCATTTTTTATTCGATAATTATCATTAAATAAAACTATCGTTTTCACTTTTTTATGAGTTTTTAGTCATTCAAATCGTCGTGCTACCTTTTGTTTGCCTTGTTTCCTCGATTTATACTAATATAGCGTGCAGCTATCTGTGCTCACACTCTATTCAGATAAGACTATATTAGCTTATATTGACAAAACAGGTGCAATAATTTGGCAGATGAAATAGAATATTATTGAGCTGACTCGCCCGAACCGCCTGTGTCATGCGGCTTTACTGTGTTGCTTGGCTCGCTTGGGCTATCTGTGTCACCCGGGTTTTCTGTATCGCTTGGCTCGCTTGGGCTATCTGTGTCACCCGGGTTTTCTGTATCGCTCTTTCCGGAGCCCTTCACGCCATATCTTTCCACAACCAGCTTGACCCCTTTTGAGGCTGCTATATTAGCCATGTCGAACAACAGCTTCTCATTTGCATCGGATAAATCATTTTTGGGGATGACCAAGAGCAGCTCCCTGCTTATAATATCCTTCCCCCTGATTAGTATATCATCACTACCCCATGGTTTTTCCTGCCCTTTATACTTTACAAGCTCATTTAAATAACCTTTGAGAGTCTTTTCTGCATCATCCCCTGCCTGATAGCTGGCGGCAGTTAGATCCATGCTCTTAATCATCACTGCCTTGCCGTTTACGAACTTGGCTATCACAGGAAAGCTTGTCGGCAAATTTGCACCAAAGAGTCTTCGTATCTTCAAGCCTCTTTGAAAATTGCTCAATGACCATATGTCTTCCCTTGAGCCCTCCAACACTGCCTGTGTCTCATCGCCTCCCATCCAAGCCTTAACACGTGCTCTTTGAACAAATTCAAGGTCTGGAGCGAACTTAATCGGAAGAGGCAAATTTATCCTATAGCGCACAACAATATCAATATACTCTCCTCTATCAGATACAAATGTGGAGTCGCCAAAATTCAAACCATCGAAACCATCGACAATATGAAGCGCTCTCAGCCTTTCATCCGCATCTGCTACGCTCTGCGTCACTAGATATTTTTTCATATAGAGCTTTGTAACCGGTATGAACAACTGTGTCTTGGCATCATCAAAAACACCGCCCACAATATAGCATGCTATACTCTTGAGCTCCTCGAGAGGATCAGACACAACCGAACCCGCTTGATTTACAATGCTTTGGAATTTTTCATTTGCGTTTGCTATTAGCTCGGCACTATCAGCCAAGCCACCAAGCCCTTGACTACCTTGACTAGAATCTTGACCTGGGTTTACCGCATCTATGCTTTTCAGGCTGTTGTATGCATCGAAGACACCGTCTATCTGATTTTTGAAAACATCTGATTTATCTGCGATACCATTTCTGACAGTATCATGTAAATCCCTTATCCCGCTGATATGATAAACATAGCCTGCAGTGGACATTTCAGAAGCAGTTTCATTCAAGGCATGTCCAATTAATTCATAAGTATATACGGCCTTGATAAGAAATATCACAGTAAAGAAGGCACACAGCAAAACCGGCAAGACCAAAGCCGCTTCCACTGTCATCGCACCTGACCGAGAGGTAGCATTGACCGGCAACACACTATGCACTCCCTTCTTAGTCTTGCTTAGTACAATGTCTCTTGCAGTATCTCTTACCTTAGAATCCACCCTGTTTCTTATCCTACCGGATAAGCCGCATAAACCTTTAATAGCCTTCATAAACAAGCACCTTGTATATGTACCTTCCATCACCGGTTTTCAACTCTTTCCGAATAAAGGGCCTGGTAATGAACAAATATTTCATCGAAACCTCTGCCTCAATGCGGACATATGTATGGCTTTGCGACATTCTAAAGCCACTTTTGGACTTGCCAATATTTAGCTGTATCAAATCCTCCACCCTGTCAAGCTTTGTATTCTCTCTTAAAGTCAGCAGGAAAAGCCTTAGATAATCATGGTAATCGAAATACAGATGCCGGTCTGTTTTTGGCCCCGCCTCGGCCGCCAAACCAATATCAAGCCTCCAATCTCCCTTCATCTTGTAGATAGGAACTGATTTCCCCTCCATTAAGTCTTTGACATCGATTAAGGCTTCACCCATCCCCCAGCCACAAAGGACCAGATTGGTAATAATTGGTATGCCCGCTCCGCCTGTCCACCAACCTGCCACTGTTGTGGCAATGCTTGTGGCCATCGTTTTCTTCTTTGCATCAGTATAGACGTGAAGGGTGTTCAAACCGAACCTGACCAGCAAAAGCTCCCCCTTTGTCATGATTTCATTAAGCTTCTGGGATGATTGTCCATGCAGGATATACTCAACCTCGCTGTTATAAAAGGTATCCATTGATTCCTTTTCAGAGCCGTGCAGGTTTACATCCTTGATGCTTTCCCCTTCCCTCTGAAGTGCCGGAACAGAATTCTTAAACGAACCCATAATATATTCATTCAAGTAAATGCTGTCCCTAAGGGCAATGGCTTCTCCCGCTGCAATATCGCCTATAGCCGAAATGAACCCCAAGGCATTTTCCTGAAACATGCCCTCTTCATCATAAAGATCCATGTCCTCATCCACATGCTCCAGGTCACCGCTATATTGTGCGTGCTGAACGCCTTCATCGGGGCTGTCCCCGTCGTCACCGGGCTTGTTATCATTGAAGGCCTCGTCCTCATAATCAAAGCTGCCTGTAACCACTTTTGCAGAAGAGGGAAGATCATTTTTTTCAATGCCGGCTGTTTCGTAATTCACATCCCCAAATATTTCCTCGGCAATAAACTTCTTCACCGCTTCCACCTTCCCCTTTCGCGGATCATCCTTTTCATTGCCCTTGTCTGGCTTGGAATAGTCATAGCTGATGTTTACATAACCAGCGATAGTATCAAGCAAATCTGAGGGCAGGCCTCCTGGAGGCAAATTGTTGGCACTTGCTATAAGCGGCGAACCGGTCCCACCGATACTATCCATTCTCTGCGAAACCTCATTGAGAATACCACTGTTGACTCCAACATCCTTTATCATCTTCTCTGCTCTTTGCCCGTCCAACACAAGCTCCTTAAGGCTGTCAAGCTCTGAGAGGAGCTGACCCTTGAAATCCTTTGAAAGGGTTCCCTCCTCCCCTTCAAAGTTGTCTTTCAAAAAGCCTTCCAGCTTACCAATGGACTCCTGCGCCTTTTTGCCCTTCTCAACAATCTTATTTATTTCTCCTACTGCATCCTCATTTGCCTTAACATAGTCGCCTGTAAGGGAATACCTGATTTCATTCCACATCTGTCCCAGCTCATTTCTGACAACCGAACAAGCATCCTCAAGGTCTGATCTTTCATCCCTAAGCTCGTTAAGACGGCTCTTGATTTCACTTATTTCGTCGTCTATTTCGCCTTGTACATCACTACTATCGCCTCTTTCTGAATTGTCTGCACCATTTGATCCTGTACTTACATTTTCATCTCCACTCGCACCGTTACTCTTCCTTTTGCTATCCGCCGCTTCACTTTTTAGTCCTGATATTTGCCTCTCAAGATCATCTATACTACTATCTAGTAAACCAAGACTACCCTTCAAATCCTCAAGGTTGGCTGTCTTTGCATTAAAGCTATGATACGCCTGCTCCCAGCTTCCATTTAGGTTAAAGCCGTTCACAAATTTCTCGACACTATTTCCAAGTCCGTCAAGCTTTTTCTTTAGCTTTTGTTGAGATTTGTCCATGCTTCCAAAAAGCTTATCTATACCTACCTTTTGCTTGTATGCCTCAGACATCTTGCCAACATCCTTCACTGCTAAAAGCTTTTCCATGAAGCCTTCCACCAGCTCTGCGGGGGCTCTGTACTTCATATACTCCAATATCTGCTTTTTGACAACGCTGTTTTCGCTCAGGTTATAAATAGGCATCACAGTGACCTTTTCAATCCTAAACCCAAACAAATCAGTGCTATCCTCATAAATTTCTTCACCACAGGGAATAGAAAGATTGCATGCTAGGGCTTCTTCGAATTGGTCCTCCAGTTCTTCTGCATCTGTCATTGGAATGGCAAAGATTCCATACCCCTCCTTGAGCTTGCTGCCATATTCGGCTAATATAGAGCCGGCTGCAGCATCTGCTGCTCTCTTAACAATAGTACGACCGGCGTTTATCCTTGAAATATCTACAAGCAATCCCGAAAGTATCAGTACCGCCATTAAAATAACCGCCGCAAAAATACTAATCTGCCCGGATGTTTCATTCTTTTTTTGATAGCACATGACCTCTTATTCAACCCCATTTCATTAATTAGTCTTTGAACTCATTCATTGTCCTGCTTTTCTCAGAGTCTACTTTCGCCGATAATCTAAAGTCCCTCCTAGCGCTCACTCCATATGATTTTAGTCCATGAATTGCTCAAGCCGCCCCTTAATCTCATTAATAGCAGTTCTGCTTTTCTCACCGAGGTTTTTAATCTGTGGAAACTGGTTCTCCAGCTTCTTCTCTATGTCTATAATAAAATCAGTAGTTCTTATTAGCTCTACAGGCTCATCAATTGCACAGACGGCCTTAAGCTCAATTTCTATAGTATCGCTGCCCCCAAATATCTTCATGAATTTGCCAAACGGCAGATTGTAGCTCTTGCAAATTTTGACTTCCAGCTTCCTATACACGGCATAGTCCTTCATTACTGCTTGTGCAGAGGATTCAAGGGGTTTAATCAGCTCATGGCGCTGTGCCATACTTAGTGCATATTCTTCAATGTTTTTTAATCTGGTTTCCTTATCACTATCAAATAGTCTTCTGTATAGCTTGAACTCCTCGAAGCTTTCTTTGTCCGGCTTTACCAAAACCACATTACAAGTACCATAGGACCATGCTGATGCACCCGCTTCGGCGGCGTCTTCTGCCGCAGACTGGACTAATGCTCTCTGGTAGAGCAGTAAGCCCATGTAAACGGCTGCCACAATGCTAAGTATGACCAAGGGGACTATTATACAAGCCTCCACAGTGATGCTGCCCTTTGTGTCGGTTTTTGTGTTGGTTTTTGTGTTAGCCTTTGTGTTGCCCCTTGTCTCGGCCTTTGTACTACTCTTTGTGCCGCCCTTAGCAACTTCACCTCTACCTTCTCCAATGATGCCGCTCCCTTTGCGCTTTATTGTGTACTTTATTGTGCACTTTTTTCTCTTCGTTTTACCCATTTCGATGGTAACCTTCATATAAGGCAGCTCCAATCTAGTAAAATAATTCATTAATCCCATAATTTTACTGCATGTCAAAATTATACACCATATTTTGGTAATTTAAAAGAGAAAAGTGAATTTTATGAAAAAAATGAGAACCTTTAGAATACTCTAAAAAATTGGTAGCGTCCCGTTACCTTGTCCCTTGAAATATAGTTAAAAAGCAGAGTTATCATGGCCTTAGGGTCACTATCTTCTTTTTGTGAACTGTCCCCTTCGAGAGAACCGTCCCCATTGAGAGAAACGTCACCTTCGAGAGAACCGTCCCCCATTATTATGGGGAGAAATTGCTCGAAGTGGACTTTTTTTAGAAGCTGTTTAGTGGGCAAATCGGCGGCCTCAGGAATTATTTTTGCGACACTATCCCTATCCTTGAGATAGTCATAACGCCGGTCATTAAAATCAGGACTTACAGGTCTCTGCAGAAAGTCCGGGAGGGTTCCACTGTTGTCCGATGCCAGGAAATCAAGACGTATCAGCTCGCGAAACATTGCCAGCCCTTTTTCATCCATACGTCCAGATGCAAATTTATCAAAGGTGCCATATAGCTGTCGTAGACCGGAAGTGGATTCCAGAAGGCCATTATCCATATGGAAGCTGGCAAAGCTTTCATAATAATCAAAGGGTGATTTGAAGCAGTTGACTATCATATATTCCAGCGAATACACAAATCTGCCGCTGTTATAATATCGCTCCACCAGCTCGGCAATATACTTGAGCATTATTAGCTGATCGAAGCTGATATCTCTGCCCGAAAGAACTTCATATGGCGGGAAATCAGTATACTCAAAACCTAATTCCTTGGATTCCCTTCTAAGTCTTGTTCCCTTCAGGAATTTCAAGAACCCAAGCTGAAGCTGATGTGACTTCACAGCATACACGCTATTGAAGGAATTTCTGAAAGAGCTATAGTCCTCATATGGCAGACCTGCTATAAGGTCGGTATGTATATGAACATTGTCATGCTCTTTTAGGCTGGATAGATTATAAAAGAGCCTCTCTAGATCTGTTTTTCTGCAAACAGCACTGAGCGCCATTTCATTAACAGTCTGTATTCCCGCCTCCAGCTGGAATAGGCCTTTTGGAGCGTTTTTAAGTAGCTGAATCGTCTCTTTATCAAAAATGTCCGCTCCCACTTCAAAGTGAAAGTTACAGTCTATTTCTGACCTATCCATCTCCAAAATATGCCTGATAATAGCCTTTGCTCTCCCACCATTGGCATTGAAGGTCCTGTCCACAAACTTAATTTGCCTGACACCCGAGGCCGCGAGCCTATCCAGTTCGGCGAATACTCTATCCAGCGAAAAAACTCTTGTGCCCTTTGAAGCTGATGAAAGACAGTAGCTGCATGAAAATGGACACCCTCTGGAGCTCTCGTAATAGGCTATCCTATTTTTAACTGACTGAAGCATTTCGTCAGTATAAGGCGAGGCTATCTTGTCAAGGTCCTCCACATATGCAGGATCACCTACAATAATTCCCCTATCCGAGCGCCATGATAAACCTTTAATTTTTGCAGGTTCTGCGCAAAGTCTTCTAGCAGAACGACTATCAACACACCAACCATTATCGCAAGTGGCATCGATGTCAGGTCCAGAATCCCGATGCCCGTTATACTTAAGCCAAGTCAGAAGCTCAGGAAAGATCTCTTCTCCTTCACCAGCCAATATGTAATCAACAAACTCATGCTTGCTCAAAATGTTCTCGGTATCGTAGGATACTTCAGGCCCGCCAAGTATAATCACCAGCTTAGGCGACACCTTTTTTAGACTCGCAGCCAGCTTTAAGACAAATGAAATATTCCAGATATAGCATGAAAAAGCTGCAACATCAGGCTTTTGCAGGTAAACATCCGATAAAACGTCCTCAAGCCTTTCATTGATTGTGTGCTCAGCTATACTGACTTCTCCACAAGCCGGACCGCAGGATGCTTTCAGATACCATGGTGCCAGAGCTGAGTGTATATATTTTGAATTCAATGCAACAATCAGAGTTTTCATAAACACCTCGCAACGAGGCTATTATAACCGACTACCTGCATTTATTCAAGGTGGCTAATGAGACAAAACAGCTGCGCCTTTATTAATCCTCGAACTTCAAGGTCTTCTTCTTTCCGTCCCAATGCTTCCAGATATTGTCGTCCCAACCGATCTTCGCGGTCCCACCGCCGCCTAACGTGCTGGTAAAGTCAAAGTCCTGTCCCGATGGGAGCGCCTCATCAGTCTCAGCAGAAAAGGCAGGGTTCAGAAAGGCCTTTTCGTAGCAAGCCCGGCATTCATTTTTGCTCAGGCTTAATCTTTTTATGAAGCAATTATTGAATTGCATTACTTATACTTATACGTTCAATCCATTATACCCACGAAAACATGCCCTCCCTCATGACCTTTCCCCATGAGTACAGCACATCCTTCAAATAATCCAGCATAGTTTTTCGCCTTATATCCTTCGATACCTTAAGTATGCTCCCTGCCAGCACCCTTCCACTTACCTCGTACTCTATAAAGCCGGTGTCTGTGCCCGCATAAACAGGCGCATTCAGTAGTTCAGGCACACTCCTGTTCATCTTAAGTATCTCAACTTCAGCCTTGCTCAAAGGCATAACAATGTTCTCATCCGCTTTCAGGCTAACACAGCCCTCAATCCCTCTATACACAGGCACCTCGGCATAAACGTCGCCTGCATTCAGCAGCTTGTGCATGCTGAAGCTTTCATAGCAGTAATCTATCAAATCCCTGCTGGCATTGGCTCTTGCCGTATTCGTTGGCGAACCTAAGACTACTGAAATCAGACGCATATCCCCTCTTTTTACCGTCGTCACGAGGCATCTACCGGCTTTTCCGGTATAGCCGGTTTTTACACCATCAACACCAGGACAGCTTCCGAGCAATTCATTGGTGTTGTACAGGTTGTGTCCTGGAATATATGAGCTTTTGGTAGACACAATTTCTGCAAATAGCGGATTTTTCAATGCCTCTATAGTGATAAGTGCCATATCATAAGCTGTAGAATATTGATTATCACGATCCAGTCCATGGGGGCTGACAAAATTCGACCTGTCCATTCCCAAAGATGCAGCCTTTATGTTCATCATTTTCGAGAAATCCTCGACAGTCCCCCCGATGTGCTCAGCTATAGCAATTGCCGCATCATTGGCGGAAGCCATCAGTAGAGCATAAAGCATTTCCCTTAATGTAAATTTCTGACCTGACTGAAGTCCAATAACTGAGCCGCCTATACCAGCTGCTCTTTTGCTAATTATAACCTCTTCGTCTACATCAGCATTTTCTAAAGCAACAATTGCAGTCATAATCTTTGTTGTGCTTGCTATTGAACGCTTTTGATTTGCATTCTTCTCATATAAAACACGCCCGCTTGACTCCTCAACAACTACCGCAGCCTGTGCATTAATAACTGGAGCCTTTACTTGAAGACTTTTATCTGCGTAGACATTTTGAATCGCTAATAGAAACACTGTTAATGAAAGTAATATTGTACTTGATGCTTTTACAAAATAGTTCAGTTTCATCATCTCCATAGTCTAGTATTATTTCCTTTTGACACGATGAACCATTCAGTAAAAATATAGTAAAATAATATGCGAAATACTCGACTCTATTCGACAAAACTATGAAAAATTGTATATAATATAAAGTGAAATGCCGATAACATTCATAGTAGTGTTTTATAATGATATAAAGGAGTGCTTCTATGAGCATCGTTACTATTTATAACGATGAATACCTAAGTATCACTAGCGAAAACAAGGATGTTTATTTAGAGACCTATAAAAGAGGGTTTGATTTTAACAAGCTCTCAGAAATACTTGCTAATCATCCAGAAATAAATCTGACTAATACAAGTGTGCTCCGCAATTCCATTATAAAAGCCCCTATACAACCGCAGATAATAGGCGAACTAAAAGAGAGGATAAATCTTGAGATGTCGTCAGATGGGCTAACCGCTACCGTAACCTTTAATCTACCCTTGTCCGAGCTTCAAGACGCTTCAAGAGATAGTCTGGTGCAGGAAACCGTCGCTTTGCTCTCCAAAAAAGAGATAATCTACGGAATCAATCTGAGCATTTTTCGCGAAAAATTGGAGCCCGGAAAACCTTATGTTATTGCGAAAGGCATCAATGCAATAGACGGAAAAGATGCGGAAATAACAATGTATGAACTGATGGAATCCAAGCCTAAAATAGACGAAGATGGCAAGGTTGATTTCTATGACTTGAAGCTCATAAACAGGGTCAACCCAGGAGACTGGCTTGGCGAGCGCATTGAACCTACAGAGGGCAAGCCGGGCAAAACAGTTAAGGGAGAAATCATACAACCAGCCAAGGGCAAGACCCTACCGCTCCATTATGATAAGAACACTGTACGTGAAAGCTCTCTTCCCGGTAAAACAGTCCTCTACTCGCGTCTGAGCGGAGCTGTAAACTACAGTGATGGGAAAGTCGCTGTATCTAACCATTTGGAGGTCAAGGGAGACATCGGAATTTCAACCGGCAACATAAATTTTGATGGATATTTGACAATTAACGGAACAATCCACGATGGATACTCCGTCGAGGCTACAAAGGATATTGAGATAAATGGGAACTATGGTATAAGTAACGTTAAGAGCCTCATAAGCACTGAAGGCAGCATCTTTGTAAAGGGCGGCGTTTCTGCAAAAGAGAAGGTTGAGATATCCGCCGCAAAGAATATCTATGTGAAATTTGCTGACAATGTTAAAATTGTCTGTGGCGAATCAGCACACATCGGCTATTACAGCCTTAACAGTGACATTATTGCAAAAAACGTTGTCTTTGATTCTTCCAATGGCAAGGTTATTGGAGGCTCAATTAAATCAGAGATTCATGTATCAGTGCCCTACTGCGGTTCAGATGCGGAAAGAAGAACAACGATCGAAGTTATAGGTTTCAACAGACAAGCCCTTATGGAACGATTGGAGTATGTCTTAAAGGAATTGAGCATGAAAAGACTTGAACAGAAGAAGCTGAAGCAATACAGTCTGTCAGGCCCTGAATATGGCCAGCCATTACCAGGAGTGTCCGATAGCCTCTTTCGCATTAAAGATAATATTAAGGCATTGGAAGAGGAAAGAAAGGCCCTGTCCCTCTATCTTAAAACAAAGGGCGACGGAGAAATCGAAATCAGTAAACGAATTTACCCAAACTGCTCTATAACACTTGGCGGCAACACTATTGAAATTAAGGAAACCTTAATGAATATGACCTACATTTTGAAGGACAGAGAAATAATTGTCAAGTAAATCAGAAGCCAAATCTTACAAGCTATATTCACCTCTTTTTTTGACACAATAGGTATTGAGGAGGTGATAAAATGGCAAGCAACAATAGTAAAAGCAAAACTTCATTTGACCAGATGAAATATGAGATCGCCAACCAGGTCGGCGTAAACTTGAAGCAGGGTTACAATGGAGATATTGCATCGAGGGATGCAGGCAAAATCGGTGGAAATATTGTCAAGAAGGTATTCGAATCATATACCGGTAACAATTACAATAAGCAATAAAAAAGAATAAGCAAAAAAGGGGCTGTACACTTGATACCCTTGTGACAGCTCCTCTTTTGTGTCTTCTTTACATCATGTTCATTGAAGACTGTATCTTGCTTACTTCCTGCTTTGCGGTGGACATCTCCTGTGCACTTGCCATCTGTGATGAATACCAACCCTTTTGTGACATCAAGTCAAAGATTGCTTTCTGGTGCTGAAATGTTCTATTCAAGATACCTTCTACATCATTTCTCAGATTCTGGTTTGAGCTTTCAAGCACAAGATTAGTCAAAGAAGATGCGCATAGCTTGTGCTCGTTAAGGATAGTCTGAGTTATTTCCTTGTCCCCAAATTTATTCATTATCATACCTCCCTATTGTACTGTTGTTGAGCTGTTTACGTGACCAATTAGTTTTTGCAAATCCTGTTGATGCTCTCTAACCATACTCTGGCAAAGCCCCTTAACCTGTGGGTCAACAGCCATCTGCGAACATGCATCCATGAACTTGATTGAGTTCTCCGTCATCTTGATATTGTCCTGGACCAATAGTAGTTCCTTCATAGTCAATGGCATAATATCCCTCCTTAATTTTTGTATTCGAAATGAAATCTCGGTGACTGGTCGCAAGCTGCACTTCATGTATATTGCAAGGATAATTCGTGCCGGTTCACTCAATATACTAGCTGTTCACCTATGCATCCTGGACTTCGAGTTCCACTCGATTCTAGCCGAATTTGCTCCGCAAATGGCTGTAATTATCTTGACCATTTTTAATCATAATATTCATTCCACTGCATCCTGCTTTTGCCCCTGAATAACTTTACTTAATATGCACAAAATATTGCAGAGATATTAGTTGGAGGTGTTAAAAATACTGGTAGTATTTGTTAGGACATTAATTCTTTACGCACTCGTCGTCATTGTTATGAGAATCATGGGAAAAAGACAAATCGGACAGCTGCAGCCATTTGAACTGGTAATCGCCATTATGATTTCAGATTTGGCTGCCGTACCTATGCAAAATACCGGAGTACCGCTGCTTAATGGTATTGTGCCAATAGTCACACTACTAATTACACAGCTGCTCATATCTCTTTTATCCATAAAGAGCATAAGGGCAAGGGCGATTATATGTGGCAAGCCCACCATCTTAATAGAAAAAGGGAAAATAAATCAAAGTGCACTGAGAAAAGAGCTATATGCAATAAACGATATGCTGGAACAGCTGAGGATCATCAATTATCAAAACATCGCCGATATCGAATATGCAATACTTGAAACCAGCGGAGAAATCAGCGTAGTACCAAAATCACAAAAGCGACCACTTAATCCTGAGGATATGGGTATAAAAACTGATTATGAAGGAATCTCCACCAGCGTTATTATAGATGGACGTGTGCTGACCGGGAATCTGGAACAAGCCGGCAAAGACCGCTCATGGCTTATTCGGGAGCTTCGCAAGCAGCAATATGATAGCCCCAAACAAATCTTCTATGCCTGCATTGACCCTTCAGGGAAGCTCATTATACAGCCCATAATAAAGGAGGCCAGGAAAAAGATATGAAGTACGGTATTACTGTTAAAACAATATGTTCAATCTTAATTATTACACTTCTTATTGTTGTGATAAGCTTTTTCTCTCAACGGAAGCTCATTAGGGATTCTACAGTACTTGGGCAATCAATCGAGAAAATAGAAGAAAGTGTTGAATCGGAAGGCTGGGATCAGGCAAAAGGTATTCTTAAACAGATAAGCGATGATTGGATGGAGGTTAAAGGAATTTGGGCCGCTTTAATCGATCATGCGGAAATCGACAATATTGATATTACATTATCCCGACTGGAGGCCCTTATTATGATAGAGGATGTATCTGCATCACTTTCGGAAGCAGCAGCACTAAGGAAATATGTAAACCATATCCCGAACAAGGAAAAACTAAGTTTCGAGAACGTCTTTTGAAGCAAGTCCCCTTTGCCTCATCGCTTCAAAAATAATCACTGCCGCAGCTATAGAAGCATTAAGGGACTCTGCTCTACCGATCATCGGAATTTTGACAAGGCAGTCTGCCTTTTCTACTGCCTGAATGCTGGCACCCTCCGCCTCACTGCCGATGATAAGCCCAATATCCATTGACAAATCGGCCTCATAAATACTGACCGCACCATCAAGATGTGAGACATACAATGAGAAGCCACTTTCCTTAAGGGCTTCCATTGTCTCCCCAATTCCCCTGCCATGATAGACCGGTATATGAAAAATCGAACCCATTGTAGAACGGAGCACCTTTGGATTGTAAACATCCACGCACCCCTCAGTAATAACCACCCCTACACAGCCTGCGGCATCGGCGGTTCTAATAATAGTACCCATATTGCCCGGATCCTTGATAGAATCCAAGATCACAATTAGCCCCTTCGCCGGTCTATGATACTGCAGATAGAGCTTCTCCTGCCTAAGCACTGCCAGAATACCCTGAGGATTCTGCGTGTCCGAGATAGAGCGGAAAAGATTGTCCGGAACGAGATAGCATTGCTGAACTCTCTGCGCTAATAAATTTAGAAGCTCCTCGGCGCCTTTCGACGAAACGAATGAATCTGAAGCAACAGTAAACAGAATCTGTGCCTGCTCCTGTGTAAGGGCTTCATCCACAAATCTGCATCCCTCGACAAAATAAAGCCCCTTTTCCTCCCTACTGCTCTTATTCTTCAGGGATCTTACCTCTTTGATTATCGGATTGCTGCTTCCGGTCAATCTGATCATGTAGTCTCCTTTTAAGGTGGGTTCATCTAGCCCCACAAGTTTCCAGCCTGCTGCGCCATGTTCCGGCTGCAAAATAATAGAGGGCTTCTCAGCCCTCCATAATACATATTTATCCCTTCAAAGGGCGTGCGCCAATAATTACGCGTTTTTTACGCTTTCAACCAACTGAGCGAAACCTTGAGCATCATTGATCGCCATATCAGCAAGCACTTTCCTGTTAAGGTCGATGCCGGACTTTTTTAAGCCATTCATAAAGCGACTGTAGCTCATGCCGTTTATCCTTGCAGCTGCATTGATTCTAGATATCCAAAGCTGTCTAAAATCTCTTTTCTTAGCTTTCCTGTCCCTGTAAGCATACGAAAGGGATTTCATAACCGCCTGATTCGCCATCCTAAAGTTCTTACTCTTGTTTCCAAAATAGCCTTTGGCTAATTTAATAACCTTCTTATGTCTTGCACGTTTTCTTAAGCCAGCTTTAACTCTTGACATATTAACTCCTCCTATCCTATCCTATTCTACTTATACGGTATTAGCATTTTGATGTTTGCCTCATCGGCAGAAGAAGCATAAGCTCCAAGCCTGTGTTGCTTCTTTGCTTTTCTGGCCTTTGATACGAGTCTGTGGCTTCTGAAAGCGTGATTCATCTTAACCTTCCCTGTACCGGTTATTCTAAATCTCTTCTTAGAGGCACTGTGTGTCTTAATTTTTGGCATTTTTACTCCTCCTATTCTAATCTGTAATTCAAACAGTCCTTTCGGTCTATCCGAACTCATTTATGAAATACCTTACTGCTTTGGACTGAGTATCATGGTCATACTCCTGCCTTCCAGTTTAGGCTTTCTGTCCAGTGTACCCACGTGCGCAACTGCATCTGCAAATTTGTTGAGTACTTGTTCACCCAGGGAGGCATAGTTCATTTCCCTGCCCCTGAACCGAACGCTTACCTTAACCTTGTTCCCATCCTTTAGGAATTTGCAAGCATTCTTTGCTTTAAACTCAAAATCATGGTCCTCAATCGTTGGTTTTATCCAAACCTCCTTTATGCTGATGACCTTCTGATTTTTTCTCGCCTCTCTATCCTTTTTGGCCAGCTCATACATATACTTTCCATAATCCATGACCCTACAGACAGGCGGTGTAGCTTGAGGAGCAATCTTCACAAGGTCAAGATTTTCATTAGCAGCCATATCCTGCGCATCTTTCAATTGCATGACACCAAGCATAGTGCCATCAGAACCGATTACGCGTACTTCCCTGTCAGTAATCTCCTCATTAATCATTAATTCATTCTTGCTGCTTATACTTAAACACCTCCGGCTTATTCCTATAAAAAAGCCCAATAACAAAATCTCAGGTGCAGCGATTCCCCCTCGTTTCAGCCGGATTTGCTGAGCAAACGGCTAAGCAAAACAAAAGGTGGATCACAGAAGAACTGCCAATCCACCAAAATAGCCAAGTCACAATTTGCAACCCTTTACTATTAACCCTATCGAATCACTCCGTAAGGTGAGAAGCGGATGACTTCTTCTTCATTTTACCGATTAATCATAGCAGAATCAAAAGTGCCTGTCAAGAAAAGTTTTTGCCAATATATTGCCCGTTGAAAGAAAACCATTTCTTGTCTAGACAATCTGGCGGATACAGGAGCTGCTGCTATATGCCCCAACTGTGCAGAGGCGGATGCAGAGCCGCTACCCAGTTGAGACATAGAAACCTTAAGGCTTATGACCCTACGTGCTTTAAATCTGTAATCTGAGAGGCGTGTTTGTAGGCATTGTCCTCTTTCATTTTTACAACATTGCTTTAAATTTAGTCAACCGGGGCTACCCATTTTTAGTTGTTACGCAAGAGGAAGCCCCTTTATTGTCTTACTATAGCTCGAACATGGGCGTCTTTCAATATATCGAACATAGATAGTATCACGACAGCTCGAACATTCCTGTATAGAGCTGGTAATACTTGCCCTGCTGGGCGATTAGGTCATCATGGTCGCCTCGTTCAATAATCCTGCCATCTTCAAGCACAAGAATCGCTTTGGAGTTACGGATGGTGGAAAGCCTGTGTGCAATAACAAAAACAGTTCTGCCTTCCATAAGGGTATCCATGCCCTTTTCAATCAATGCTTCGGTTCTTGTATCTATAGAGCTTGTGGCTTCGTCCAAAATCAGCACTGGTGGATCTGCCACGGCGGCCCTTGCAATAGCAAGTAGCTGACGCTGCCCCTGGCTCAAGTTGGCTCCATCTGCTGTCAGCACCGTTTGATAGCCTTGCGGTAAATGGCTGATAAAAAAGTGCGCATTTGCAAGCTTTGCTGCCCCAATCACATCCTCATCACTGGCATCCAATCTGCCGTAGCGTATGTTATCCATAACCGTTCCTGTGAAAAGATGAGTATCCTGCAAAACCATACCAAGAGAGCGCCTCAAATCGGCCTTCTTAATTTTCTTAATATTAATACCGTCGTAGCGTATTTCGCCCTCCTGAATATCATAGAAGCGATTAATCAGGTTGGTAATGGTGGTCTTCCCTGCCCCTGTAGAGCCTACAAAGGCAATCTTCTGTCCCGGTTTGGCAAACAAGCTGACGTCGTGCAGCACCGTTTTTTCACCATCATAGCTAAAGGTTACATCTTCAAAGCGCACGTCGCCCCGTAATTCCGTGTAGGATATGCTGCCATCCTCTCTAGGTTGCTTCCACGCCCATACCCCTGTGTGCTGCTCTACTTCGGTCAGATTTCCCTCATCGTCCTTTATTGCATTCACAAGAGTAACATATCCCTCATCGATCTCCGGCTCTTCATCCAACAGGTTGAATATGCGCTCTGCGCCTGCAAGGGCAGTAAGTACAGAATTCAAATGCTGTGAAATCTGATTGATTGGCTGGGAAAAGGAGCGTGTATAAAGCAGGAATGATCCTATCGTCCCTACATCCGTAAAGCCGTTAATAGCAAGAATGGCGCCAACGGTCGCAGTAATTGCATAATGGACATATGAAAGATTTCCAATAATAGGCATCAAAATATTGGCAAATGTATGAGCATTGGAGGCTGCGTCAAACAGGTCTTCATTCATACCATCAAATTCACTCTTGGAGCTTTCCTCATAACTGAAAACCTTCACAACCTTCTGGCCTTCAATCATTTCCTCTATATACCCATTCACCTTGCCCAATTCCCTTTGCTGCTTAATAAAATAGCTTGCGCTATTGCCACCGACCTTTTTGATAATGAAGAGAATGATAAACAACATTGCAATTGCCAGAAGCGTTAATGGAGGGCTCAGTACTAGCATCATTATGAAAACGCCCGTCACACTTATGGTTGATGAAATAGTCTGAGGAACTGCATGGCTTATCATCTGCCGCAATGCATCCACATCATTTGTAAAGCGGCTCATCAATTCACCGTGAGTATGTGTATCAAAATATTTCAAGGGCAGCTCCTGCATACGGGTAAATAATTCAACTCTGATTTTCAGCAGGGTTCCGGTGGATACATTTAACATCAGTCGCTCATACATATATGAACATATAATACCAACAAGATATATTGACCCAATCACAAGAAGCATGGAAATAAAGCCCGACAGATCAGGAGCATCCTGACCAATCAAAGGAACAATATAATCATTTATTATCGGTTTTAATAGATAGGTTCCAGCTACCCCGGACAGTGAACTGCCAATAATGCCCAGCACGACAAAAACAAGCTGAACCTTATACTCGCTCATATATCCAAATATTCTTTTAATAGTTTTAACTGGATTTTTAGGCTTTTCACGCACTCTTGTACCACGGGCATGGAGTCCACCCATTTGCCTTTGATTCTGTACCGCCTTTGACATCCTACGCCACCCCCTTCTGCTGCGACTCGTAAACCTCGCGATAAATTCTGTTTCCTGCAAGAAGCTCTTCGTGGGTACCAACTGCATCAACACGTCCATCATTGAGCACGATGATCTTGTCTGCTTCACAAACAGAAGCAATTCGCTGCGCAATGATAATTGTCGTGGTATCCTTCAGATTATTCCTGAAAGCCATTCGAATTTTGCTGTCTGTCGCTGTATCAACAGCACTGGTGCTGTCATCGAGAATAATAATTCTGGGCTTTTTCAAAAGCGCCCTTGCTATGCAAAGTCTTTGCTTCTGGCCGCCCGATACATTAACGCCCCCCTGACCCAAATTGGTTTCATATCCATCCGGGAAGGACATGATGAAGTCATGAGCCTGTGCGGCCTTGCTAACCCCAACAATTTCCTCATCTGTCGCATCCTCCTTGCCCCACTTCAAATTGTCCTTTATCGTTCCCGAGAAAAGAACATTATTCTGAAGCACCATGGCAACCGCATCCCGCAAGGTGTTTAAGCGGTAGTCACGAATATCGTGCCCCCCGACAAGGATTCTTCCGTCGAACACATCATATAAACGAGGGATCAGCTGCACGAGAGTAGTCTTTGCCGAGCCTGTGCCGCCGATAATTCCTACTGTTTCACCGGATTTAATGTTAAGGTCAATATCTGTAAGTGTCAAATTGCTTGCATCCTTCGCATAGCTAAAGGAAACATTTTCAAAAACAATAGAGCCATCCTCCACATTCAGCCCTATATCCGCATTATCATCAGTAATATCAAGCTGCTCGTCAAATACTTCGACAATACGGCTGACCGATGCTCTGGACAAGACAATCTGCACAAAAATCATCGAAATCATCATAAGAGATATGAGTACCTGTGTGACATATGTAATAAAGCTGAAAAACTCACCTGCCTGCATAGTGCCGCCAATGATAAAGTGCCCACCAAACCATATGATTGCTATAATGGAGGCATTCATGGTAAAGGTCATAATAGGCATATTCAGAATTAGTATTTTCTCTGCCTTCTTTTGAGCATTCTTTAATACTGTTGCAGCTTCCGTAAATTTGTCATTCTCATAGTCCTTTCGAACAAATGCCTTAACAATTCGAATTGCAATCAAATTCTCCTGTATGGTAGCGTTCATGTAATCCATCTTCTTTAGCATCTTTCTAAAATAGGGAAAAGCTCTTGAACCAATAAGCCACAGTGCAGTTGCCAGCAAGGGAATTGCAAAGAAAAAAACAAGGGAAAGCCGGCTATTTATAGATATTGCCATTATGGTTGCGCTAATAAGCATAATCGGCGCCCGCACCATAATACGGATTGCCATCATAAAAGCTATCTGCGTGTGATTTACATCCGTTGTAATGCGTGTAATAAGGGAGGCGGTACTAAACCTGTCAATATTGGCAAATGAAAAATCCTGTATCTTATGAAACAACTTTCTGCGGATTCCTTTTGCTAAGCCTGTGCTCGCCACAGCAGCGAATCTACCTGATAAAGCGCCTAAGGCAAGTGATATTATTGCCATCAGCACCATCAGACCTCCCGTTTTCATGATATAGCCTATATCTGAATTCTTAATACCTATATCAATTATCTTTGACATCAAAAGGGGTATGTACATTTCTAATAAAACCTCACCGATAACAGTAATCGGCGCTAAAATAGCATAAATGTTGTATTTCCCAAGACATGGGAGTAGTTTTCTTATCATACTCATCTTACCTCTTCTTTTCATTTACTCATTCTTTATTGAATCATTTTTATCGGTTCACTCGTCACTGGCTCTTTCTATTTGATTGGCTCTTACGCTTCCTCTTCCTTCTTTCAATCTCATTTTTAAGCGCAGTAATCGAATACATATCCATCCTGATATCGCTTCCATCAGAAATATTCTCAATCATTCTGTCTATACTATTTCTGATTGCATCTAGCTCCTGTTCAGAAAAGCCCTTAAACATCCTTTTATCTAAATCATTCGCCCGCTCCCTGCAGGTCCTGGCAAGCTCTATACCATTGTTCGTGGCAGAAAGTCTGTTACAGCGAAGATTATTCTCATCAGTTCGCTTTTCTATCAAGCCGGCTTTTTGCATTCTTTTAGTCGAAATCGCTATTGATGCCGGCGTCACTCCTAACCTGTCCGCTATTTCCTTCTGAGTGCAGCCTTCATTGTTAATAATGTACTCTATGATTGGAAGCTGCCCAAAATACAAGCCTTCATCCGTAGCTGTCTTATTAAGCTCTATGCGCCTAAGAAGATTAAGCTTAACTAGCTTACCAACTATTTCACGTAAGTTAACCACAATACCTCACCTCGACAATCAAAATCCCGGTAAAACGTCCATCGTAAACGTCCCATCTTCGACGTCCCATCTTCAACGTCCCATCTTCGACGTCCCATCTTCGACGTCCCATCTTCAACATCCCATCTTCGACGTCCCATCTTCAACGTCCCATCTTCAACGTGTAACTCCTTTGCTAGTTAGATTACTGTAATCATAAAAATAATAAGTAACCGCTAAATAGTTAAGCGCTTACCTATTATATAAAATTGCACAGAGAAAGTCAATCACATAAAGGGGGTGCGGACATTTTTCTGGACACATTAATAGTAAAATTGAGCGCCGACGTCGCCTTTTTCCTGTCAACCAGTCCTAATACGATTTGTCAACACCCATGAATTCAAGACCGACGTGACACTCTGCTCTACTCTGCTTTACTCTGCTCTACTCTGCTTTACTCTGCTCTACTCTGCTTTACTCTGCTTTACTCTACTCTGCTCTGCTCTACCCTACTCTACTCTACTGCTACCCTACTCGCAGAAAGACAATAGCAAAGTAATAATGTTTGCCTGCATTTATTGAAAATGATATACTGAAATCCATATTTGATGTGGTTCAACGTGAGAGTTTTAGCATAGAGGAGTGTTTCCATTGCCTTTTGATGGTATTGTAACGAAAAGTATTGTAGATGA
>Ga0209510_1000907_pt1 | contig 36932 bp, 37 predicted proteins | sample BiotimSIPDNA_FD_185749 | JGI IMG/M metagenome (GOLD analysis project Ga0209510, IMG submission 185749) | Anaerobic biogas reactor microbial communites from Washington, USA - Biogas_R1 time_0 SIP DNA (SPAdes) (version 2) | ecosystem: Engineered > Bioreactor > Anaerobic > Unclassified | place...
TTTTTGCAAAACAATCAGGCTTTTTCTTAGTCCGGAAAGAACTTCAAGGTAAGTATGATTGTAAGAAACTTTAATTTGCCAACTACAAACCAAAATCTTTGCAATTATAGAAATCAGTAATAAAGATTGAAGAATGTGCTGATTTTACGTGGACAGGAGTATCTATGAGCAGTGCTACATTGAAAGAGGATGAAGTCAAAAAAAATATCTACGATTTTTATGAGAATCAATCTGCAGAAAAAACTGAAGATTTGAAAGATTGGCTTGATTCCGGTTCTCCCCGAATTCCTCAATCAAAATCATATTACTACTTTGAAGACAGAAAAATAGACAATGCACTGAAGATGGCAAGTCTCCTTCCAGGTTCCAGAATACTTGAGATTGGTTGTAATCTTGGGCAGATGACATTCCCGTTGGCTCAAAGAAATTTTGAAGTTGTTGGTTTTGACCTCTCAAAAAATGCCATTGAAAAGGCGAACATGAGAGCAGAGCATTACAACCTTCAAAATATCAGGTTTGAATCGCAGGATGCTGAAAAGTATGAAGGGCATCCGGATCAATCTTTTGATGCAGTTTTCTCATTTTCTGCTTTCAGATATTTTCCAAACCCAGACAAAGCCCTTTCTGAAGCCTACAGAGTTTTAAAAAAGAATGGGGTTATTGTCATTGATTTTCCCAATAAATTTTGCCCATGGTTTAATATCCTTAAAAGAATTTTCTTCATAAAGCCCCATATTCATGACACTCTGTATGACAAAGAGCAAATCAGGGTAATGATGGAAAAGGCAGGATTTAAGAACATTTCCTTTAAAATATTCCTTTTTTCCTATAAAGAGCTTCCCCCCGTATTACTTCCTTTGATGAAGATCGCTGATTTCGTATTAGAGCGTATACCGGTAATCAGGAACACCGCTGCAATTTTAATGGTAAAAGGTGAAAAAGAATGAAATTGTCCTGGCTTCCGGATTCATACATGGCTGCTGTTTCGATCACTGATGATCCTGATAACAGCAGTTTCTCCAGATTCAAAGCGATATATGATTTCTTGATGGAAATCAATTTTCCCATCACCAGGGCTATGTGGGTGTATCCCAAAACGGAATATACTGGCACTCCGCCATTGAAAATTGATTTCACTGCCCCCCTGTTGAGTGATCCGGAATGCCTGCAATATTGCAAAAAGCTTCAGAGTAAAGGATTTGAAATCTGTCTTCATGGTGCATCATGTGGAAACAACAACCGAAAGAGGACATTAGAGGCACTGAATTTTCTTGAAGAACATATTGAACCATCGCCGGTCTTTATTTGTCATTCCAAGAATGCTGAAAACCTGTATTGGGATGCTAATACCGCAAATTTACCTGTTGAGAAAATGCTGCTGCAGTTATATACCAAAAACAGATGCTTTGGAGAAGTACCAGATTCCCAATACTTCTGGGGTGATATCTGCAGGGAAAAGATAAATTTTATCCGCCTGTACCGTACGCGATCTGTAAATACTTTGGCCTTTAATCCCTCCATGCCTTATCATGAATTTTCAAAACCCCTCGTAAATTACTGGTTCTCTGCAACAAAGGGGTATATTCCAAACTTGTTTTCTGAAACAAATTTGGATGAGCTCTGCAAACAAAACGGAGCAAGCATTCTATATCAATATATGCACAGATATGTAAATGATGACCTGACATTATCTAGGCAGATAAGAGAAACAATGGAGAGAGTCGCTGCTGATAACAGGATACTGAAAAAACCGACATCATTCATACTGAATCGTCTTAAAGCATTTCAAAACATCCTGACCGTAAAACACCATGAACACATATACCTCATAAATACCTCAGAAGAACCGGTGGAATCGGTGAAAGTTTATCTGGAAAGAACTGATGATTTTCATTCTGAAAACGAGTTTCTCTTAGATAAAAATAATAAGATGGTCATTTTCCCCAGAATCGATTCCTTATCGATTGTCCGGTTCAAAACTTCAGATCGGGTATTAAAAAATAAATTACAAATGAAGTTACAGGAGAATTTCGGTATCCTTAAGCTTCCCAAAGCTACAGTGTATATCAATCTTTCCGGAAAAGAAGCTTTTCTGAACTTGAGCTCACAACAGCAAAAAAAAATAAAGGCTTCAGGAGTGTTTGTGAAGTACCGCGACCCTGAGGCAGAAAGATTGAAAATATTGAATGAAATCTCTTTAAAGGAAATTTACAGGCTGAAAGCCGGTCAATTTCTCATATTACTGAGGGAACATCTGTTTTTAGGTAGAAAGATTTCCACCAGAAATTATCTGGATGACCCCGGCAAAATTGAAAACATTTCAAACTGGTAAATCACTTTTCATAATTATCAATACACGCACAACAATGTCCCTCTTCATCTGCACTTGGAGACAATTTCGGAACTTCCAATCTGCATTCATCTTTGCGCTTTGAACATCGATTGAAAAAAGGACATCCGCTATTCTCTGAAAAATCTGAGTCGGTGCTTTGTACCGATTTAAACTGGTAAATCTTTCTTTCCGGATCGATCACCGGTACCGCATCGAGAAGTGCCTTTGTATAGGGGTGACAGGGATTATTAAAAAGATCTTCGGTTTTGCCAATCTCTACAATATTTCCCCGGTACATCACTGCAACTCTCTGGGAAATGTATCTTACCACCGAAAGATCGTGAGAAATAAAGAGCATGGTTAAAGAAAGACTGTCTTTGAGGCTTTTGAGTACATTTAAGATCTGGGCCTGAACCGAAACATCCAGTGATGAAACCGGTTCATCGGCTATAATAAGCATTGGATCAGCAGCAATGCTTCTGGCTATGGCTATGCGCTGGCGTTGTCCTCCGGAAAATTCATGCGGAAATTTACGCATCATTTCGGGATCCAGTCCGCAATGCATCATCAGTCTTGAGACCCGCTCGGTTTTCTCTTCCCTGGAATATCTCCCGGTAAACGGCTCCGCTATGATCTCCAGAACCGTCATCCTGGGATTCAGAGATGAGTACGGGTTCTGAAAAATCATCTGCATCTGTCTGCGCAAGGGTCTGAGCTGAGATGGACTGAGGCTGCAGAGGTCAATACCATTTAGAAGAACATTTCCACTGTTTTCTTTCTGCAACCGGATTATGGTTCTTCCAAGAGTAGTTTTCCCGCATCCGGATTCACCAACCAGCCCCAAAGTTTCACCTTTTTTAAGGGTGAAGCTGACATTATTGACTGCTTTATAACCCCTTTTTTTGCGGTTAATTTCACCGAAAACAACTGAGAGATTCTTTACCTCAAGAAGATTGCTGTCGTTCATAAAGAGATCTCTCCTTTTTTGATCCTGCTGCAACAGGTAAAGTGATTAGGAGCAACTTCTGTAAGCTCCATCTTCTCTTCAAAACATTCTGCTACACTAAACTCGCATCTGGGAGCAAACGGACAGCCCTTTAACGGTTGTGATGGATCGTATGGAGGACCACCGATTACATAAAGCTTGTCAACGGTGGCATGAAGAGACGGGACACTGCGGATCAGTGCTTTTGTATAGGGATGTGACGTGTTCTTGAAAAGTGATACAGTTTCTGCAGATTCCAGAATCATTCCTGCATACATTACATGGACCTTGTCACAGAACCCTGCCACAATTCCCAGATTGTGCGTGATGAAGATAATGGACATGGAATACTTTTGTTGAAGAGTCTTCATCAGACTGAGAATCTGTGCCTGAGTGGTGACATCGAGTGCAGTCGTGGGTTCATCGGCGATAAGTATCCCGGGTTTGGTGACCAGGGCCATGGCGATCATCGCTCGTTGAAGCATTCCTCCAGAGAACTGATGAGGAAAACAGTGGATTTTTTTGTGAGGTTCTTTTATACCGGTTTGGGAGAGCATATCGGTGGCGATCTGCAGAGCTTCTTTACGGGAGATGCTCTGGTGACAAAGGAGCGGTTCTGTAAGTTGATCGGAGAGACGCAGGTATGGGTTAAAAGAACTTAGAGGATCCTGGAAAATCATACTGATGCGGTTTCCTCTGATCGATCGAATGACCCGGTCCGGGCAGTTGACAAGATCAAATGAGTCAAAAAGGGCTTTCCCTTTTACCACAGCAGGTGGACTGGGCAGAAGACGCAACAGCGAGAGTGAAAGAACCGTTTTACCGGACCCGGATTCACCCACGATTCCCACAGTTTCACCCTGAGAGATACTCAGGGAAATGTCTCTGACTGCATGTACTACCGAGCCTCTTAGATGAAAAGATGCAGAGATGTTTTTTATATCAAGGGGCATCCGGTCTACTCCCGCGATGATTTCGGATCGAGTGCATCACGCAATCCATCACCGATAAAATTGAGAGAAAAAAGTGTGAGGGAGAGAATCGCTCCAGGGAATAGAAGAAGCCACGGATACTCTTCCATAGCCTCGGTTCCTTCACGTATCAATATCCCCCAGGAACTTGCCGGAGGTTGCACTCCCAGACCTAAAAAACTCAAGAAAGCCTCAAGCAGCATTATCGCCGGAATAGTAAGAGTTGCATAGACTATCACCGGCCCGGTAATATTGGGTAAAATATGGCGAAGTATGATCTTGGGGTGACTCAGACCTAAACCTATTGCGGCATCGATAAACTCCTGATGGCGCAAAGCCATGACCTGACTACGCACTATACGGGCCATGGTCAACCACTCTACAGCACCGATTGCCATAAATAAAAGCAGGAGGCTTCTCTGGAAAAACACCATAAGAATGATCACAAAGATGGTAAATGGGAATGCGTAGGCAATATCCACTATGCGCATCATTACACTGTCTACTTTACCTCCACACCATCCTGCAACCGAACCCCAGCATACCCCTATTACAACCGATACCAGTGTGGCACAGAGTCCAACCGAAAAGGAGACTCTTCCTCCATATAATACTCTGGTAAAGAGGTCTCTTCCCAGCACATCCGTTCCCATCAAATGAGAAGCACCTGGAGAGGTAGCTCCAGAGGAGAGTTTCTGGCTTTCATAGCTATAGGAGGTAAGTAGTGGTGCTGCAATGCAAAGAGTGATCATAAACAGAAGAAAGACCAGTCCACTTACCGCCAGACGGTTATGCAGAAACCGCTGCATTCCTTCACGCCACAGTGAATTTCCTGCGTTTATCGATTTAGTTTTCATTTCAGGGTGCTCCGCAGGCGGGGATTAAGAAAAGCAATAAGAATATCCACAATGGTGTTGAAAAATATCATTATCAGGGCATAGAAAACAACAGTTCCCATTATCATGGTGTAATCGCGGTTAAATGCGGCTGTAACAAAGAATCTTCCCAGCCCGGGAATCGAAAAGATGGTTTCTATCACAAAGGAACCGGTGATAAGTCCGGCAGCGGCCGGGCCCAGAAATGAGAGTACAGGAAGAATTGCACCACGCAGAGCATGACGAAAAATGATTATCTTTTCGGAAAGCCCTTTTGCACGTGCGGTTCTTATATAGTCCTGAACCATAGTTTCCAGAAGACTTCCGCGGGTCAACCTGGAGATATAAGCCACATATACCATTCCTAAGCTAAGTGCAGGAAGAATCCTGTCGGACGCAGTGTTCCAACCAGATACATTGAATAATCCCAGTTTCAGACTGAAAATCAATACAAGAAGAGGGCCTAACACAAAAGACGGAATACAGATTCCGGTCATACTCACACTCATTGTGAGGTAATCACGAATGGAAGAGGGCTTTGATGCAGCAATCATTCCTGAGAGTATCCCCAGTACCAAAGCTATTATAAGAGCATACAAACCCAGTTCCAGTGAGACCGGAAACGATTCGGCGATAAGTTCGGTGACTGTGCGGCCGGGATACTTGAAAGATGGCCCAAAGTCTATAGTAAGCATCTTTGAGAGGTAAAGAAAGTACTGGGTAAGAAGTGGCTTATCCAGTCCGTAATGAGAGTTAAGCTGATTCAAGACTTCCACCGAGATGCTTTTCTCTGTGCTGAAAGGGCCGCCCGGTGCCAGACGGATAAGAAAGAAAGTAATAGTAGCTATTACAAGCAGTGCAGGAATCGTTTCAAGAAAAATTCGTCTGGCAATAAAACGGATCATATCATTCCAGGCTTATAAATTTATAGTTGTGTATGTTCAGAATGTTAGGATGCCATCCCTTTACCGAAGGGTGCAGGAGGTATACATTAGTATAAAAATAGATGGGAATGATCGGAAGTTCATCCATCAGGACCGATTCCGCTTCTTTGAAGTGCCCATAGCGGATTGACTGATCCGATGCCCTGGAAGCGGCATCGATGAGGCTGTCGTAAGTAAGGTTTGACCATCCTGTACGATTGTTACCGCTGCCAGTGACCCATAGATCGAGAAACGAGTTGGGATCATTATAGTCACTTATCCATCCCATTCTGGCAATATCGTAATCTTTACTGTTGGTTGAAGCCAGGTAGACTTTCCATTCCTGGTTTATAAGGGTGACTTCTATTCCTAAATGCTCTTTCCACATTTGCTGAATAGCCTGAGCTATGGTATGATGAGATTCTAGGGTATTATACAAAAGTGAAAAAGTGGGGACAGGGTTCTTATCATTAAAACCGGCTTCAGCAAGTAGCCTCTTGGCTTCTGCAGGATCAAAACGCAAGACCGTATCGAAACTGTACCCGGCAGTATTATAAGGAGTGAAGCATCCGGCGGGAATCTGACCGCCTTTAGTGACATGTTCTGTCAGTTCATCCCGGTTTATTGCCAAAGAGAGCGCTTTCCTGAGCTTTTTATTATCCAATGGTTTACGGGTAACATTGATCAGATAATAGTAGGTTCCAAGATAGGGATCTATACGGAGCTCATCAGGTTTATTAGTTTTATACCAGTCGATTTTCTGCGAAGGAAGACCGGAAGTGATGTGGAGCTGACCGGTACGGAATGCACGCTCTTCTGTTAAGTTGTTATCGATAGGATAGAAGTTAATCTCTTTTAAGGACACATTTGCAGCATCCCAGTATTGCTCATTTTTGCGAACCGTTATTATTCTGTTGATCTGCCAGGTGGCGAGAGTGAACTGGCCGTTTCCCACGAAATTTTCGGCACGGGTCCATTTAGTTCCTCTGGTATCGATATTTCCATGTTTTAGAATAGTTGGCGGATGAACCGGGAACCAGGAATGGTGCATTATGAGAGAGAGAAAATAGGGAGTAGGTTTTCCCAGCTTTATTATCAATGTGCTGTCATCCGGAGCTTTCACTCCTACCTTTGAGAAATCGTCAATTTTTGCTTTGTGATAGTCTTCGGCATTTTCAATACAGTACAGCATGTAGGCATATTCTGCAGCCAGAGCAGGGGAGAGAATCCTTTTGAAAGAGAAGAGAAAATCGGATGCTTTCACCGGGTCTCCATTAGACCAGCGGCCATTGCTTTGAAGGTGAAATGTCCAGTTCAGGTTATCTTCTGATGCTTCCCAGGAACTGGCTGCACCGGGAAGTGGCTGAAGGTTAACAGGGTCTGGAATCACCAGCCCTTCCAGCAGGGATTGAATAATATGGAATTCAGGAACTCCGGTTACAATATGAGGATCGAGATCCTGTGGTTCGGTCTGGTTACCATAATGAAGTATTCCCTTTTTAATTCCATTTTCTACCGGTGTACTCTTAGAACCACATTGAATAAAGCATATAACCGGTAATAATATCAATAAACCAAGTTTTTTCATTAAATTCTCCGAAAAGTTGGCATGATCCTGCCTTCCGGTGAGTTATCTGCATCATGAATTCAGAGGAAATGGCGAACAGACAGAACCGTTTTCCCTTATAAGGCTGAAGGGATAAAATTAAATCATGGAATCATTGAGACAGCCGCTTTTTTGGCCAATCTTCATGTTTTAAAGAGAAATCAACCAAAGCATTCTTTTTACTTTGGTCTGGTTTAAACAATTGACACTTCGTTCTTTAAGCGTCAGGTATTCGGTACAGAGCACCGTTTTTGCCATATCGCTTTGTTGGAAGTGAACAGCATGAGCCCTTTATGCTAACCTGTATGGTTCAAATTCCCACAAAGAAATCGTCATAGTACGCCATGCACGCGTGTTCATCATACTATGCTCTCGCCATAGTACGCCGGGAACGTGTGCTCGGTATACTATGCTCTCACCATGGTACGCCGTGAACGGGTGTTCGGCATACTGTGCTCTCGCCATAGTACGCCTGGAACTCGTGTTCGGCGTTCTATGCTCTCGCCATGATACGCCAGGAACGGGTGTTCGGCATACTATGCTCTCGCCATAGTACGCCTGGAACTCGTGTTCGGCGTTCTATGCTCTCGTCATGATACGCCGGGAACTCGTGTTCGGCGTTCTATGCTCTCGTCATGATACGCCAGGAATGGGTGTTCGGCGTTCTATGCTCTCACCATGATGCGCCAGGAACGCGTGTTTGGCGTACTATGCTCTTTCCATGGCATCTCATAAACCGATTTGAAGCACATTTAGCGTTAACACTAACACAGTAATGAATGGTGGGAAGTGTACCATGTGATTTTCTTTGATTTTTACCTATGAAACGTTGGGGAAAAAAGGAGATATCATAATTTAGAAGGCAAAAGCGCTCGCATTATGACTTACTGACTAAATGGCTAGCTGTAACCAATAAAGGGCGCATGCCTTACCAGATTCCTCACATATGTCCGAAATGACACCCTGTTATAAGGTCTGGATTACACCCTGTATACGCTCGGAATGGCATACGATCCCCTTCGATTGGAAAGACTGATTTTTCACCTGGATTCAAAAATGGGGTAATATGGTCCGCTTCTACATACTTGCAACAAGAAGGCTGGAAGCATATTCAGGAATTTCCATTGCTAGATCCTGGTGCTTGCTCGGTCGGGTTAAAAACGAAACCGTAAATTATTAGGAATAATTATCTCATATAGCTGGATGAAGCATTTTTAGATTCCGGTGAAATAAGATATGATACTGTCGGAGCTGCAGTGCTTATCAGGAAAAGAGCTAATATGAAATACACAACCGGTTTGACAAGTTTGTTAAGAAATTTTCTGGGTATCATAGGTAATATCCTCTCTTGTTTTTGATCAGATAAATGCTAACTTTAAAGATACGGTTCGAGAGGGGAAATATTGGACAAAAGGTAAGCAAGTCTCCACAAAAAATATTGAGAAATCATCTGGTTACAGCTGTTACGACTTTAGTTTCTGCAGTTCTCTCCTTTGTAGAAGTTTTAATTCGCAGAGCAGAGAAAAAATTGATCACTGCAATAAGCGCAGCAAAGAGAAATACATACTGATAACCCCAGATTTTCCATATCATGCCACAGAAAACTGCACCGGATATTGAAAAAATGTGGTCCAGACTGACCGCCATCTGAAGAGTCGGGGTTACATGAGATGGATGAAGAGCTATCTTTTTCAGCCAGGTAGCCCGGGCCATCCCTACAGACATAAGCAAACCATCAGTGATAAAACAAACGGCTGTGATATAGAAAGCGATATCGCTATTGAAAAGGCTCTTGGCTGTTCCGTAACCAATACAGATAACTATAAGCACTACTGCTTCAGATGCAAGGACCAGTTTTTCCCCAAACCTGTCGATGCACCATCCGATAAAGGGCTGAAAGAAAATCCCTACTGCTCCTCCAATGGTCATCAGTGTTGCTACGGTTGTAGTAGGCTTTTTAAAAATGGTCACCAGCACCCAGGGAGCAAAGGTGAGAAAAATCTGCTTACGTGCTCCATAAAGAATGGAGAGAAGATAATAGAGATTGTATTCCTTATAGATTTTCAGATTTGAGGAAGTGTTCTGGGATGGCTGCTTTTTCATTTTCAGAAGAAGAGCCGAAGCAATAAGAAATCCTATTGAGGCGATTATGAAGGTGGAAGAGAAGGAGAAATGAAGGTATCGGAAACCCAAAAACACCAGTGCACTTCCTGAGATGGCGGCGAAATTTTTTGCACTGTTAAACTGACCCAGCCTCTTACCGGTATGACCGCTTCTGGCGAGTTCCATTCCTATTGAAGAGCTCAAGGGAAGCATGATGTGTTGTCCCATACTCAGTAGAAAAAGCCATATTAACATAGTCAGATAAACCGGAGGGGTAAGTGCCAGAAGAAGGGTGCCTATAGCACTGAAAAGCATCGCCAAAGCAGCAAGTCTTCTGCTGCAAAGGAAAAAAAAGAGTGCAGAGACAAATACAACGCTCAAGCCTGGTAACTCTCTGGGAACCTCCAGAAACGATCGTTTAAAGTTACTCATCTGAAAGGATTCGTTAAGAAAGTTATTGAATATGGCATCACCCACCGAAGTTGAAAAGCCCCAGAAACAGCAAGCGCCCAGGAACAGTAAAACATCTGCAGGTATTGATTTGAGTATAGTAGAGATTCTCGTTTTCATAAAATCAGCCTTCCTAAAATAAGGTTTAAAAATATAGTCTCTCATTGTTGATTGCAATTGACTTGAAATGATTTGGTACTTTTTTTGCAGAGAATTTCAGTTACAGATTAACAACCTTTTTATAAACTCAACCTGTATCTTGAAAAAATGAAGATCCCAAGGGTGTATTTTGATACTTCGGTAATAGGAGGCTGCTTCGATGATGAATTTAAGCCATGGTCAAATGCACTCTTTGAGGAGTTGAAAAAAGAAAAAATCAAAGCCGTAACTTCTTTTCTGGTGGCTGCCGAAATTACAGATGCTCCCGAAATAGTAAAGGAAAAATACCGTCAGATACTAAACTGCAACACTGAGATTATAAACCAAAATGGAAACAGTAATTTATTGCTTGATTCATATTTAAGACATAATATTTTATCTCAACGCTTCATAGATGATATGAACCATATTGTTCTGGCAACCGTTGCCTGTGTCGATATGCTTGTGAGCTGGAATTTTAAACACATCGTCAGATACGACAAAATTCGTCTCTTTAATGCAGTAAACATTGAAAATGGTTTTAAAACAATCGAAATTTTCTCACCCCGCGAGGTAGCTGATTATGGAAAAGAGATTTGATTCAGTTAAAATGACCCGCGAAATCCGGGATAAAAACCGGGAAAGAATGAAAACAAAATCGACAGAGGAAAGAGAGCAATTCTATAAAAAAAAGGCTGCTGCCATACTAAATGTTAATGAAAAACCTCCAGAGTATAACAAATGATCTTAACAAAAATTCCTGCGATAAGTAATACCAAAATGTTGAAATAAGTATCACAATCGCAGGGAATCTTCAGGATTATCCTTTTTGATCAGAAGGAAAAAACATTCTGCAATAACAATAATCAGCCTCAGTAATTCCTCCCGATAACTCACCCTCAGTATTCTTCACTTGCTTGACCGGGTTTTTCCGGCAATATACTTTTATGATTCCTTAAACTGCATTTGAAAAAGCAGTATCTGATATCATTATAAGAAAGAAGAAAGATGATCGATAATAAAACTCATAGCGTTTTAAATACATTTTGCAGACCGGAAAAAGTGATTGCAGAGGTTCTCAATAGCTTCTTTAAGGATCATAAAGAACCGGTTTTTATCGCAGTGGGGGGGCCTGGAGGCAGCGCAAAGACCACCTTTTCAACAAAACTGGCATCTTTGCTTCCTGAGGCATCGTTGTTAAACCTGGATAATTACAAGAAGACCCGTAAACAGAGAATAGAACTGGGATTGTGGGGGCCTCATCCAGACGCCAACAGGATTGATCTGGTCATTGAACATCTAAAAGAGCTTCGGGCTGGAAATTCAATCGAAGTCCCTCGCTATGATTTAGAAAGTGGCGAATTTCCCGGTGCGGTTTCGTACAGGCCTGTTCGTTTTAATATAATCGAGGGGGAGATTGCGACTTACACTCAATTAAGAGATTTGATTGATTTCTCTATATTTATCGATTCTGATCTCAAGACCCAGCTTAAGACTCGTCTATGCCGGGACATGCGCGAGCGTGGACACTCCTATGAGAAAGCTGTCACCAATTTTCTTAAAAGTAATATCCAGGAGTTTGGTCAATATGGGGTCCAAAGCAAGAACTGGGCGGACGTGCATATCTATTGTGATGATGATTACAATCTGGTTCTGAAATCGGTTGACAATAAGTATCTTCGGCTTTTTAACTCTGTTATAGATAAAATGAAACAGACATCAATCGAGGGGCTTATTGTACCTTTGCCAACTCCTTTTAATGAAGATGACTCGGTCTGCAGAAAAGCTATGATTGCTCATTTGAAGTGGCTTTATGCAAATGGGGTCAGCAGGGTTCTTGTGAGTGGTACTACCGGTGAATTTTTCTCAATGACTTCCGATGAGCGGATAGAATTGCTTGACATTGCCAGAGAGCACTTTCCTGGGATGGTCATGTTTCAGGCAGGAACTGAGAGTCTGGTTTCCACTATTAACCTGGTAAAAAGAGCTGTACGTCATGGAGCCGATGTAATAATGGTACTTCCGCCTTACTACTATTTTGGTGCACCACAGAGTGGGCTGGTGCAATATTTCAAAACAATCGCCGAAAATTGTCAAGTGCCTCTGGTCTTGTACAATTTCCCTAAACATACAGGTAACCCGATTACTTCCGATATACTCACTCAGGTTCCCCACTGTGCGATCAAAGATTCCTCTGCACAGTGTGAACTGATTCCTTTTACACCCTGTTATCTGGTTGGAAGCAGCAGTAAAATAGTTGAACCGATAAGAATGGGAGCGAAGGGGTTTGTCAGTGCTTTGGCTAACTGTTTTCCTTCATTGTATGTTCAGTTGGAGAAATTACTGAAAGAATCCGATTTTACCGCTGCAATAGAGATTCAGAAGGAGATAGCTGCAAAGAAAACATTTTTTGAAGGAAAACTGGAGATCCTGCAACTTAAAAGGTTACTTTCCACTACCATAGAGGGCTACCCAGAGAGGGGAAGAGTTCCTCTGACAAGTACATAATTCCTCTTTTATTGCATCCACAAAGAAGGTTTCTTATGTTCTGAAAAAAGAACTTGATGAATACAGTTATCAATTGTATGATGAATGAAAAAAGGAGGTATCATGAGTGCAGTGGTAAAGGTGATGGCTGTAGGAGCAGGTTCGATTTTCAACTACGTGAAAATGCTGCTTAATAGAAAGTCAACCATAGAAAACCTTGTAGAGAGACTGAGAGCTGCTGGTATGTGAAGCTATACATACTGACTCGTTTCTGGTCTGATAGTTGCTTGTTGATCTCTTATGACGGTGATCAGGAATTTAAGCGACAAACCCTTATTTAGATCGGTAAAGGAAATCAGTATCTCATCTGAAAATCGGGAGATTCTTATAAGGCGTGAGCCTCCCGGAAAAGGTTTTCGACATTTTCTTACCAGAAAAACAGTACGCTCATTTATTGAGCTGCTTCCGCAGTGGGCCGATATTACCAGCGGTTTGGATTACATATTATTGGCCAGAGCTGAACCTGGGTGTGATGGCTGGTATGATGGGAAGGTGGTGGCAATCAGTGCCTGGGAGCAGGATTGCTGGCGTAGTGTTCCTTCCGATTATTTTGCAGAACACAAGTTGGTACTGAAACGGCTAAATGTGGAAACGGTAAAGATCGGCCGAAATTATCTGTGCAAATTTAATCCCTCTTCTGTAAAAGCTTTTCAACTTCTTCATGTCTTACTTCACGAGCTGGGGCATCATTTTGACAGGATCAGCAGTTTTTCAAAAAAGACTTCCTCCAGAGGCGAGATTTACGCAGAAAAGTATGCCGCCTCTTATGAAGAGCTGGTATGGGAGCGTTACGGAGATCGGTTTTTATAGCAGTTTAATATGTGAATCTTAATTATATGTGATGTGTTTTCTTCCGGCAAAATTTTCACAGCTCTATTTCGTATTCGTTTTTTCATTAACCTGTTTTCACCAATTGCACATTTAGGAAAAGCGGAGGGCTTTTATGCGAAAATCGCATCTGATAGTATCAGTTCTTCTGGTATTTCTTACAGTTACGATTCTGCCGGCAAGACCAACAAAGATCGAAACCGTAAAGAATATCGATTTGGATCGATACACTGGTACCTGGTATGAGATTGCACGTATGCCAAACAAACACGAGAAGGGATTGGTAGAGGTTACCTCCACTCTCAAGAAAGTAGGAAAGAATAAGTATATGCTTATCTCCAGTGGTTACAAGGGATCACGTGGAGGGAAGCGAAGCACCTTGAAGGGGGCAGTGGAGATACCGGATAAAAACAACACCGGTAATTTGAAACTGAAAGTTTTCCTCTTTACCGTCGATTTCCAGATAATTGACATAGACCAAGAAAACTACAATTACGCGCTTGTGACCTCTGATGAGGGAAAGAACCTGTGGATTTTCTCCAGGTCACCGGTGATGGATCCCCGGGACTATAAGAAAATGATGGATTCGGCCAGGGACAAGGGTTTTGAGGTGGCCAGTCTGGAGAAGGTCTCACAGATTTCAAACAGTGCCTATGCAGAACGTTAAGGAAAGTAGGGGGTAGGGGGATTATTTTTCTGATTGTCTCCCTTTTTCTTTTCCGGTGCAAAGACTATTCTTTTGGCCGGTGCTTTACTTAATCCATCGGGAAGCTCATCGAGATTTTCTTTTAGCCGGATGAACTCTTTTGCTTCCCAGGCTTGTTTGAATCGTTGAAGATTGTCTTCGATGGTAGCTTTAAAATCGGGACCCATCATGTAGGCTTTACTGTCCTGCAAAGGAGGAAAGAAAAATCGCAGGGTGATCTGGATTTCGGTTTTAAGTTTCTGTTGAGGGATAAATCTGGCTATACCCTGGTGGAGAAAGTCTGCTGAGTTGGCGGAGTGCCATGAAAAGTAATTTGAGGGATTCTCTTCGGTGACCTCCAGGTCCAGGGAGAGTCTTTCGTTTTGATCTTTTATCAGGATAGTGCAGCGAAAGCGGTTATGGTCCAATTTTATTACCGATTCTGTAAAATCGAAAATAGCCGTAAAGTTGCGCATATCTCTCCAGGTGTGATAAAGAGTATCGCTAGAATCGTTAACCACTATGGAAGTCTGCACTAAGATGTCCTCTTTTTGAGGCAGAGTCATAAACTTTTACCCTTTCTTTTCAATTCTCTTAAAGAGCAATATATTTGCCAGAGGAGGCAGAATCAGGTACAGCAGTGGCCTTCTTTTTGCTTTTGATATTATAAGAAGAGAAACACTTAAGTTTTTTTGAAAACAGGAGTGTATGGAGGGGTAATAATGGAATCTCAACCAAAACCGTTTGTTTGGCAGATGGTAAAGGAGGCGGTGGAGGTTCATGGAAACAAATCAACCAATACCGCCATCAGGGACTGGATCCTGGAGCATTATCCCGGGGTAAATGTCAATACCATTCAGAATACCATTATTATATGCACCGTTAATCATGAATCTAGAGTCCATTATAAAGAAAACAACCGTCCGCGTCGATGCAATGACATCTATGATCTGCTTTATCGTCCCGCAAGTGGTAAGGTGGAAATGTACGATCCTCGGATTCATGGAATCTGGGAGATCGCTCAAGATGAAAAAGGAGTGCTGACAGTACGGGAAGTAAAGGAGCGCGATGAGCTTTCCAGAGAGCAACTGACCGTAGGTAACGGTTGTATCGAAGCAAAACATCTTCGCAGCTATCTGGCAAAAAACCTGGAACTTATAGAAGATGGTCTGGAACTTTATGTAGATGTCTTTGGTAATGATGGGGTGGAGTATCCAACCGATTTCGGACCCATCGATCTACTCTGTGTCGATCGAAACGGCACTTACGTCATAATCGAGCTGATGGCCGATGGGATAGCCGATGCCAGCAGCGGACAACTTCTTAAGCACCGTGCCTGGGTCAGGCGTCATCTGGCCTTCGGAAGATCTCTGCGAGCTTACCTGGTCGGCTCCACTATTCCCGAAAACGTGCGCTATTCTCTGGCAGATCAGGAAGAGGTATTTCTTAAGGAATACGATCTGAGTATCCGCCTGAAGGATATCCCACAGATAGCCGACCTTCAACCCTCCGATACGGCTTCGGTACAGATCTTGTAAAAGGAGAAAGATATGGCCCCTAATATTCTGGTCATGGGCGCTTCTGGGCATGTCGGAAAAGAGCTGGTAAACCGGCTTGCCCATACCGGCAACCACGTTCGTGCTGCAGTTCACGATCCCCTAAAACTCAATACTCTTTTTGACTACCCAGGAATCGAAACTGTCACTTTTAATTTCGATGATCAAAAATCCATTCAATCTGCTCTGCAGGGAATCACCAGTCTCTTTCTCATTCTTCCTGCTTTGCAGCACCTTTCATCTTTCCTGAATAATTTTCTGACCGCTGCCTCCTCTGCTTCATCACTCAAACACATAGGTTTTCTCTCTATCACCGGAAGCGATGATCCCAAGGCTCCAAAGCTGGCTCAGTGGTTTAATCAGGCAGAGTGTCAGATAAGAGATTCTTCCATACCCTATACAATCCTTCGTTCCAACTGTCTTATGCAGCATCTTTTTCAATATCTGCAACCCGATTCGGCAATTATCTATTTACCGGCAGATGGTGGAAAGGTAAGTTTTGTGGATGCAAGGGATATAGCTGCAGTGGCTGCAGACCTTTTTATGCCAGGTGCTAACCATCTGGGCAAAATCTATAACCTCACTGGTCCTCAGACCTATTCCATGTATCAGGTCGCCGATATTCTCTCCAGAGTTAGTGGATTGCGCATAGGATATGTGGAAAGTTCAAAGGAAAATGCCACCATCGCTTTAAAGGGAAAGATTGAGGAATGGCGGTTAGACTATCTTTTAGATTACATACAATATCTTTTCTCAGGCGCAGGTGCTATCGTTACCTCTACTATTGAGCAGATCGCTAAGATTGAACCTATTTCATTTGTTGATTTTGCCAGAGATTACGCTCAGACTGTCCGTTCCATTGTAGCACATCAGGTCTGAGCTTTCCACAGAGGTCTTCACCCTCTTTTTCAAATATGCCCCTCTTTTCAGGCGTATTCTTTTAAAGAGGGAAGATTCTTTTATAAGGGGGAAGTCATGGCAGAGAAAATCTTAGTAACCGGTGCTACCGGATTTGTAGGAAGCGCTTTGGTTAAAGAGCTATATAGACGTAATAAAAAAGAGGTAAGAGCGGCTTTTCATAGCGGTACATTAACCTCTCAGCTTAAAACCTATTCTTCAGAACAAATACGATTGGAATTCGGTGATTTTTCCACTATTGATAGAGCATTCCAGGAGGTCAGCACTCTGTTTCTGGTTACTCCCTTTGCCCGAGAACAGGTGGAGTATGCTAAAAGAATGATCGACCGGGCACTTCTATTCGGAGTAGAACACATCGTTGACCTCTCAATTCTGGGAGCAGAGCAGGAACCAGGAACCCAGTTCACCCGTTGGCACCGAAGAATAGAAAAATATCTGGAAAACTGTGGGGTAGCTTATACAATAATCAGACCCAATATTTATATGCAGAATTTCCTGCGTTACGCTCAACCTTCAGGCGGCTTTATTTACCTGCCCCTTAATCATGCCCAGGTTAGCTATATCGACGTAACCGATGTGGCCGCAGTTGCAGCAGAACTGATAATCGCAGGAAAAGAACATTATGGAGCCGTTTATGAGCTTACCGGCCCACAGGCTTTAACCGTAGATGATGTTACTCATATAATCTCTTCCGCAGTGGGAAGCCATATCGGATATATTCCTATCCAGGAGGAAACCGCCTGTCATATAATGGAAAGTCTGGGTATACCGGCCTGGATGGCAAAAGGAATGCTTGAACTCTACTCGATGCAGCGAGAGGGCAAAAATGAAATGGTGACTTCCACTGTCGAGTTGCTCTGTAACCGGAAACCAATCTCATTTGAGGAATTTGTCTATAATAACAGTAACCTGTTTAAAGAAATTATTCAGCATGAACAGCAGATCCATCCTCGGTAATCGGCATTAAAGGAAAGGATTAAAGAAAATGTTTTTCCACTTTCCCATGAGAAGGCAAAATACTATTTTCAAGCTTTGCCATTCACTCTTGGCGGAAGTGGTGGAACTGGTAGACGCGCTAGATTCAGGTTCTAGTGGGCGTACGCCTGTGGGGGTTCGAGTCCCCCCTTCCGCACCATTCTTCCCTTTTTTTGACCTCTAAGTACCATGCAATATAAAAACACAATCGAAGTACTTTCACCCTCTGTTGTGGAAAAAATCGCCGCTGGAGAGGTAGTCGAACGTCCTGCTTCCGTGATAAAGGAACTGGTTGAAAACAGTATCGATGCAGATGCCACCAGAATAGATGTTTTCATTGAGGATGCCGGTTTTTCTTTAATAAAAGTGATTGATAACGGATGCGGTATGAATCCTTCGGACCTGCAAAGATGTGTTCTACCCCATGCCACAAGTAAAATCAAGCACATAGAAGATATTTTTACCATAGCTTCAATGGGATTCAGAGGAGAGGCCTTAGCAAGTATCGGTGCTGTCAGCCGCATGAGTGTCTGCAGTTGTATCGATGGTTCAGGACTGGGATATGAACTTAATTGCAATGGTGGGGAGACCTCAAAGATTCATCCACTGGCTCACGCCCGAGGAACCACCATCTCCATTAAAGACCTGTTCTTTAATGTACCTGCAAGAAAAAAATTCATGAAAAGCCGCAGAGGCGAACAGTTGGCAATTGTAAAAATGATGGAGCAGCTTGTGCTTCCTTTTCCCTCTATCCATTTTACTTTATCTATCGATGGTAAAAAAATACTGGATACTCCATTCTGTGATAATCCTTTCGAAAGAATAGCTGAAATTGCAGGAGCTGAATTTGCCAAAAAACTTATCTGTTGTAATGCGGTTAAGCCCGATATGGAAACACAGATTTATGTTTCCACCCCTCAAAGAACCAATGAACGTCCCAGATTCCAAAGCTTGTATGTGAATTTGAGAAGAATCGATAACGACTCTGTTACCTTTGCAATCAGAGAAGCTTTTTCTCAATTCATAGGCTTTGGAATACGTCCCTCATTTTTCTGCTTTCTCAATGTCGATCCCTCTAAGATCGATGTTAATGTCCATCCTACAAAACAGCAGGTGAAATTCGACAACGAACGGGATCTTTTCGGACTGATTTACTCCGCGGTTAAACAGGGAATAACCCTGAATCTGAATAAGACTCAAACGATTTCTGCTCCACTTGATCAGAAAACTGATTCTACCCAGATAAATCAAAATCTTAACTCTAATGTTTCTTTACCTTTTATGGTCAGAGAGAAACAGGAACCAATTCAGAATCAACCGCCTTTTTCCTTTTCCGAAAATTCAAACCAACAAACAGTTCTTTCTTTTCCCGGGAGTGTAAAACAAGCAGAAAGCGAGTACGATCAGACTAAAGAAAGCAACATGCAATTAACCAAAGATGTACAATGGGACCTGATCTCCTGTTATCAGATCCATAACATGTTCATTCTTGCCCCCATTAAAAATGGAATTCTTTTAATTGATCAGCATGCTGCCCATGAGCGGGTGCTATATGAGCAGGCTCTGGAGGATATTGTCAGAGGCCGGTCAGCATCGCAACAACTGCTTTTTCCGGTAGTAATGGAGCTATCCACTACCGAGCGAATGATCATTCAATCGGGGCAGAGCTATTTTAACGCTTTTGGTTTTGAAATTAGCGATTTCGGAGCTCGTGCACTCTCAATTTCTGCTATTCCGGCATTTTTAAAAAATGGAAGTGTTGAAGAAACCATAAGAGATATTATAAAATATCTGATGGATGGAAAGAATCCGGATTCATTCTCTCAACCGGAAAAACGTTTCGCTGCTGCCTTTGCCTGCGGTGCAGCCATAAAAGCAGGCCAGAAATTATCCCAGGAAGAGATGAATGCTCTGTTGAATAGCCTTTTCTCTGCCAAAAATCCATACATCTGTCCTCATGGCAGACCGACTGTTGTCAGAATATCGATAGATGAGCTGTCCAGAAGGTTTTTACGTTAGGAGAGCCGATGCCAGGACCGGACCGTTCTGAATCTGTGGTTATAAATATTCATCAACCCTTGACTGGTTCCTGGGTAAAAGAATTCATTGCCACTATCAATGATACACTTTCAGATACAATGCCAAGGATTTGCGTTCTGGATTTTCTCTCCTGCGAGTCTATCGACAGCTATGGTATTGGTGCACTATTTTCAATAGCTCAGAAATTTCATCAGAAAAACGCGCAGCTATCACTTAAGAATCTTAACTCAAAGCTTTATCAGATATTTACAGACACCGATCTTGACCATTACTTCTCCATCGAAAATGAAGGTGAGCTGAAAGAGGCAACTGCCGATCTTTTCGAAAATTATAAGGATGCCCAGTTGGTGATTGATAAGCAGATAAACGGAAATACCGGTATCTTTCGCATGAAAGGCGTAATGAATCACCCCAATGGTTCCAGATATTTGAAACAGCAACTTCTTCTTTCTTTAATTAATTGCAAATTAATACTTCTGAATATGGAGGAACTTGTTTTTTTTGACAGCCTCAGTGTAGGCACCGCAATCAATATGAATAATCTCCTTAAGAAAACCGGTGGTTCTTTGCATATCTGTGGAGCAAAATTATTAATCAAAGATCTTCTCAATACCCTTTGTATCAATGCGATAATACCTGTTTTTAAGACTCAGAAAGAGGCATTGGAAGTATGGGGAATGGAACTGGTTTGAAAAACTGTTATGCTCTTCACAAAAGTTGCTATCAAATCTTTTGGCTGCAGAACCAATCAGGAAGAGATGAACTCACTGCGGTTCAGGCTTCTGCAGCAAGGCGTTGAAATCGTTGATGATATTGAGGATGCTCAGGTCATTATTATTAATACATGCACAGTGACTTCATCTACCGAATCCAAGACAAAAAGGCTTATAAAGGCTGTTGCTGGGCAAAACCCTTCAGCTAAGATACTGCTAACCGGTTGTCTGGCACAACAGAAACCATCAGAGCTTAAAGACCTGGACTCGGTTTTCTGGGTAGTGGGCAACACTGAAAAAGACCAAATCCCTTCCATACTCGAAAAAAATGGTGGAGTATTTCAGCATCCGTTTTCCCGGGAGATCCCTAATCTTTCAATAAAGACAAACGAAATCCCTTCTGTTAAAGATCATGCAGGTTTTCGAACCAGGTTTCCTTTAAAGATTCAGGAGGGCTGCAATTACCGCTGCAGTTATTGCATTGTGCCATCGGTTCGCGGCCCATCTCGTTCGGCAGAGTTCTCTAATGTGCTTTCTGCATTCGATTCTGCGTTGAAGGCGGGATTTAAAGAGATTGTATTAACCGGGACTCATATCGGACAATTTGCAAAAGAGCAGAGTGCATCTTTATTGGAATTACTTAAAGAGATTGTTTCGTTTGATGGGGATTTCAGGGTAAGACTGAGTTCGCTTGATCCCAGGGATCTTTCTGATGAGATTTTACAACTTGTTGGGAATAACAGCAAAATTTGTGATCATCTGCATATAAGTGTCCAATCTTTTTCCGAAAATGTACTCAGGGCAATGGATCGTCCATACAGCGATGTCGAGCGGTTGGTGAGCAGGCTTTCTGCTTTTCGAAGGTCATTTCCTTCGGCAGGGCTGGGAGCAGATTTTATTGTGGGTTTTCCAGGAGAAACCGACAAAGATTTCGAATTGACTATGGAACGGGTTTCAATGGTTGGCTTTTCCTATGCTCATATTTTCCGTTTTTCTGCTCGTCCGGGCACTTCTGCGATCTCTTTGCCAGAACAGATATCAGATTCCGTTAAAACTAACCGCAGCAATCGGCTTCGGATGCTGATAAATCAGAGCAGAGACGACTTTATCAATAAAAACCTTACTGTTTCCAAGAAAATTATTGTAGAATCAGAGAGTCCTGTTCGGGGACTTACTTCTAATTATATACATGTGGAGATTCCCGGGCTAAGAAGGAGCTGTAATTCCTGGATGGATGTAAAAGTACATGAAGCTGTAAACGGACGTTTCCATTTGGCTCAACCTGTTTGGGAGAAGACTTAATGAATTCTAAAAAAACATCGGCAGTCAGCAGGGAACGATATAATCAGGTTATCGAAAACATCGACAATCTTCCATCTCTGCCGGCTATTGTCTCCCGGTTAATTCAGGTGGTAAACTCACCTGATTCGTCTGCAGACGATGCTGCTAAACTTATTGAGAGGGATCCGGCTCTGACCAGCAAAATGATTCGTCTGGCCAACAGTGCTTTTTATGGTATACCCCGAAGTATCTCATCGGTTGCCAGTGCAGTAGTGATTCTGGGCTTTAACACTATCAGATCGTTGGCCTTGAGTGCTGCAGTGATTAAAATGTTCTCATCTGTGCACTCCTCCGTTATCGATAAGGACAGTTTCTGGAAACATTCCATCACCTGTGCTATTGCCGCTAAAACTATTGTACGCCATTTTATGAATGTTCGAATGATGGATCCTGAAAGTGCTTTCTGCGCAGGGATTCTTCATGATATCGGTAAACTGATTTTTAATGAGTATGTTAATGATGGATACCGTGAAGCCTGCCAGTATGCTTCAGCAAACAAAATATCACTTCTGGAAGCTGAAAAATTGATTCTCGGCATAGATCATGCAGAAATCGGAAGAATAATAGCCGATAAGTGGGCTTTGCCTTTGGATCTTGAGTACTCTCTGGTGTATCATCATAGGCCTCAGGATGCCGATAAGCTAAATGATCTGGTCACCACGATTCATCTGGCTGATGTTATGGCTCACAGATTAGGATGTGGCCTTTGGGAAAATGAATATTTTAACGATGAATGGAAAAATACCAGAACTGTTTTGCAGTTAAGGGACGATGACTACAAGAAAATCAGCGAATCCCTTGCTGAGAATGTGGAGAAATCAATCGAGTTTTTTACTATAATCAATTAATCCAAAGGATCTGGAAGCGTGGAGCAGAAGGCTTTTTCCAGAGCTGTATCTGCATTACCCTCATTAACTGCAGTTCTCAGGCGAATCTTTGCGGTTGTTGAGGATTCAAATTCATCTGTTCTGGATATTACCAGAGTGTTGCAAATGGATCCGGCAATTACTGGAAAAGTCCTTCGCCTGGCTAATTCCGCCTATATTGGTATTCCTCACACTGTGTCTTCAATACAAAATGCGGTAACCTTACTGGGTACCAGAAGAATTCAATCACTTATTCTTGTATCAATCCTCAGTTCAGTTAAAAAAAATGTCTGTGCACCTTTTCCGGTAATCTCCTATTGGCGACATTCGGTATGTACTGCTTTGATAGCAGAAGCGATAGCTAAATCTTTACGCAGATTCGATTGTGCCATTGATGAAAATGAACTTTTTTCCGCAGCTATTCTTCACGATATAGGCAAACTGATAGCTGCGACTATGGACTCTGAGAGTTTTGTTCAACTTTATAAACAGAGCATTCTTAAGGAAGTTCCATTTTTCATGATAGAAAATGAGGAAGAAGCACATAGCTCCTTGGGTGGCTACTATGCTGAGCACTGGGGTTTTCCCAATGAACTGAAACAATGTATCCAGATGCATCACGAACCCCTGTCCGATAAAAAGCTGGCTCTGCGAATATCAATCATACATGTTGCTGATATAATGTCTCATGTTCTGGGGTTTAAGATTTTCTCTGAAGAAGTTACCCCAATGATTCAAGAGGATGTTTTAAACCTTATTGGGCTTCCTCTGGAAAGGCTCAGGGTCATAGCCCAGTCAGTGATTGAAGATCAGAAATCGATCGAAGCATTCATGGATATTGTGAATGAAATCTGATCTGATATGTAATCCCAAATCACAATGCTTTACATCATTTCTAGGTAGTCCTTCAAGTGCCATTTCTGCGAGTCCTCGCGGAGTTGTTTCGATAATTCTTAGAAGAGGCATTTTGAACGAGTCTTCATAGTGACTTTTCGATGAATCTTCGAGATGGCATTTTGAACCAGTCTTCGAGTATCCAAGTCATTTCGACGCGTCTTCGAGGAGAAATCTTCATAGGGTACGTTTATTAATTCATAAATACATACAATACATACCAATTGAAAAGACTGGATATCTTAGGAGAAACTTCTTTTGACAATAACCCTCCCTCGAACCATTTGCAACTCTTTACTGTACTTACATATATTTACTGGCTAACCAACAAAGCTGATTAACGATTATTATATTTTTTTATTAAGGAGATCATCTTTAAATGAATCTGTTTGTCCGGCTGAAAGAGGGTTTATCTAAAACACGGTCGCAGATAACTTCAATTCTTTCTGGTGATGGAGAATTTGATGAACAGTTCTTTGATTCATTGGAGGATGCACTGATTGCTGCAGACATAGGGATAGAGTATACAGAGGAATATGTGGACCGTCTCAAAAAAGAGTTGAAACAAAGACGGGTGGAAAGCAATTCCCAGGCGTATTCGGTTCTTAAGGAGTTGTTGTCTGAGGATTTAAAGGTGCTGAAGCTGCCAGAAGAATTCCCGCCAAAGCCATGGGTTATACTGGTGGTGGGTGTAAATGGGGTAGGTAAAACCACCACAATAGGTAAACTGGCGAATGAGCTTAGGCTCAAAGGAAAATCGGTTATGTTGGGTGCTGCAGACACATTCAGAGCAGGAGCCATAGAACAGCTTCGGATCTGGGCTAAACGTACCGATTCAGAATTTGTTGCGCAGCAGGAGGGTGCAGATGCGGCTTCGGTTGCATTCGATGCAATAGAGGCGGCTAAAGCCAGAGATATCGATGTCCTTATCCTGGACACTGCCGGAAGACTTCACACTAAGGTCAACCTGATGAATGAGCTTCAAAAAATCCTAAGGGTCATAAAAAGAAACACTCCTCACGCACCCAATGAAATACTTCTGGTGGTTGATGCTACTACCGGCCAGAATGCCATTAAACAGGCCAGGGTTTTTAATGAAGCTGTAGGCCTTACTGGGTTGATTATTACAAAACTGGATGGTACAGCCAAAGGGGGAGTGGCAATCGCGCTTACAAAAACTTTCAATATCCCCATAAAAAAGATCGGGGTTGGAGAGCAGATGGAAGATCTCCAGGATTTCGATGCAAAAACTTATGTGGACGCCATGTTTGGAGAATTGCAGTAAGACCCGGAAAAAGTAAAGTAATCAGGTATTTCCATAGAATTTTTTAACCATGGACTCGGTAATTTCGCTGATTTCAATGAGCGCTTTTTCCATCCTGATTATTTGAACTGCCAGCATTATCAGAAAAGAACAAGCAATTACAGCTAAACAGACGAATACAAAAAATGGCATTTTAATTCCTCCTATAAGCTTGCAGATGGGTTCATCTGTGGAAATCTGGTAATCCCTTTTTCTGCCCGTTTCTGAGCAGCCAGAGCGATCATGGCTGCATTGTCTGTGCACAGAAGAGTGCTGGGAAAATAGATTTCATTGCAGAAACATTTCTTTAGTTCCTCTCTTAATCGGCTGTTACAGGCCACTCCACCTACCAGGGCGATTCTTCTAATGCCGCTTTTTTGGGATGCAGCCACAAGCCTGCTTCGAAGCGATTGAATAACCGTATTTTGAAATGATTCACATATTGCAGGACGGTTATTTTTTATAAAATCTGAATCCTTTGAACTAAGGAAATATTTAACCGCGGTCTTGAGTCCTGAAAAACTGAAATCAAGAGGATTTGCCCAGATGCGGGCGATTGGGAAATTTATAGAGTTATTTGTTCCTGTATACAAGGAAGCTTCTTTCTCGATGGATTTTCCGGCAGGATAACAAAACCCCAGCATTTTGCCTACTTTATCAAATGCTTCACCCGCCGCATCATCGACAGTCTGACCCATGCATTGATAAACTCCGATTTCATCTACTCTATAAATGGCAGTATGCCCTCCAGAAACGACCAGCGCAAGAAAGGGGAATTGCAAACCGGGATTTTCCAGAAGCACAGAAAAAATGTGTCCTTCAAGGTGGTTAATACCTGTTATAGGTATTCTATATCTGGTATGAAGACCTAATGCAAAACTAATTCCCACCAGGAGTGCTCCTGCGAGCCCGGGGCTGTCGGTAACCGCAATAAGATCCATCTGTTGTGGACTTAAGCCGCTTTCCTGGAAAACTGTACTGGCAAGACGATCAATTTTTTCCAGATGTGCACGTGATGCAATCTCGGGAACTACACCACCATATTGGCTGTGTTCCAGTTGGGAATAGATAGTGTTTGCCAGTATCTTGCCATCTTCTATAATCGCAATAGAGGTTTCATCGCAGGAGGATTCTATACCTAATACTCTCATAAATTCTTCTTTATATGGAATGACAGTTCAGGATACTTGTTCATAAGAGAAGTCAGTTCATTGTCACAATTAAAAAAATGGACCTTTGAGCCTGTAGAAGTTATGATTTTCTTTATTTTTAAAAGATAATCCAGCTCTTGATCATAAAGGAAATTGATTCCGGAGAAATCGATTCCAATTTCTGTTTGAATATTAGATTGCAGCAAGCTGTGAATATTTTTCCAGAGATTATTGAAGTCTGCATCTTTGGCACTTTCAGAGTAAAGTTGAAATGTAGCAAATGGCAACTGATTTTCTGGTTCTGGTTGTTCGCTTATTGTTGCCATCACTTCGTTTTCAATCTCTGGCTGGCTGGGTGAGTAAAAAGGAGTCGATTCAGTCTGGCTGATTTCATTCGTATATACCTGAAATCCAGCAACTTCTGATGAAGCAGCATACGTTTCGTTTGGTGATGGATTGTATTCTGATGACCAGGGAACAGAATTTTCGGCTCTTTCAAACGAGCCGCCCACATTTCTCATTACTTGAATGGGTTCGTCCGGAGTAACTGGATCAATTGCATCTACAGCAGGAGTATCGATCACCTGTACTGTTGGCTTTGAGGAGGATTTCTCTTTTTTAAATCTATCAAATTCCTGAGCTTTTTTGTCGATTTCCTGTTCAAGTTCACTGGTTTTTGAAGAGAGAGAGAGCAGGAGGATCCAGTTTACCACACTTAGAATAACTGCTGCTCCGGTAAGGCAAAATACCACTATTACTAATACGCTCATTTAAAGCCCACATCTGTCTGTTAAATTATACACTAAAATAACTTACAACCCTGATAGAATCCAGATGAGCAGTTCCTTTATTATACCATCATTTGTAATAGTTTTTCGAGATTAACAGGATGTTTGAGCATCAGGCATTTAATATTTATATTACTCTTTTCAATAATAAAAATTTCTCCAGACAGGACATAATAAGAGTGAACCATCCGGGGCGGTTTGATATTTTAATAGTTGATGATGAAGTGGGAGTCAGGCAAATATTGTCTGAATTTTTTATTTCCCACAACTATTTAACCAGAACCGCTTCTAATGGTAAAGAGGCTCTGGAAATGATTGAGCAAACACTACCTGATCTGGTGATTTCTGATATTCAGATGCCAGTCATGGATGGTTTTGAGCTATTCTCCATTCTGGATAGTAAGTATCCCACCATTAAGCATATTTTGATGACCAGTTACGATATTGATAAGTATATCTCTTTGATCAGGAAATACAATATCGGCAACATTCTTTCAAAGGGACCGGAGTTTCGGCTCAATGAAATCCGTTCTTATGTTAATTCAATTCTGACTGGAGAAATATTTGGCCTTCATCGCTTTCTTTCACAAGCCACACTGAATAGTGAAATAATCAGCAGTTATGCTCAAGCTAAAAATGTCTGTTCCGAAATCGTAAAATCATTGCCGTTAAATAATAAATTCTATCTGGAAATGGCCATAGATGAGCTGGTATCCAATGCTTTTTTTCATGCAGTTTTAAAGTTATCTGATCTTCCGCGTGAGTGCTGGCCTGAATGCTATAATTATCAGGTTGCTAATGCCATCAAGCTGACCTGGGGCTTCGATCATGAAAAAATTGGCTTTTCGGTTGAGGATCCTAAAGGCAATCTGACTAAAAATGATGCACTGAAATGGTTGGACAACAATAGGGCAGAGAAGGTAAATGAGGAGCATGGACGAGGACTGCTTTTGGTCAGAAAGCTTATTGATCGTCTGATTATAAATATTGACCCGGGGAAACGAACAGAATGCGTGATTATTCAATATATCGATAGAAATCAGAGCAAAAATAACAAGCCACTGATGATTCACGAGCTGTAGGTATAATATTCACAATTCGGCAAAATATACTTATTTTAGACTTTAATATGGTTCAGTTTGGTGGGCTGTTGTTGTTTTTAGCCTTTAATGCCTATAAAAATTGGCATAGAAATAGCATTTTTCATTTAGGTTATGTCAGCTATGTTTCATGTCCTTATAATTGATGACGATGCAGATTTACGTGAAGTGTTGCGGAAATCTCTTTCACGTTTGGGCTGTAATGTCACGGTTGCGGAAACGGCTGAAAAAGGATTGGATATTTTAAAAATCAATAGTTACAATGCTGTTTTTGCCGCGCTCTGTGTTCGTAATATGGGAGGACGCAGCATTGCCAGATGGGTTAAACAGCAAGCATCAGATACCAAATTCTTTCTGGTCACCAGTTGGAGAGGTGATTTGGAGCATAGTTTACTCAAGCTGGATGGTATCCACGACGTAGTTCACAAACCTATCAATTTTAGTGAAATCAGAGATAAAGTACTCGAACACCTTGGATAAGCGGAGAATAAATCTTAAAATTAACCAATAAAGATTAAAAAAAAGTTGATTTTTTGTTTAAATTCCCCTATATTATAGTAAAATTCAGTTTTTCTGTTAATTAGGAGTTTATAATAATGAATAAATTGAAGCTGCTTTGTTTTGTCTGCGTGTTTTGTACAGCTTCCTTTGCACATAACTCTGATACCACAAAACAACAAATCATAACAGAAGAGCAAAAAACCGAAGTGGTAAGTTCTGCCAAGGACAATCAGAAGAACTTAGGTAAAACGGTTTTTGTTTCTAAGAAGAAAACTACGTGGACAAAAATAAAAGATCTGTTTATGTAAGATTCTTTTTAAACGATTTAACCGACACACTCTTCTACTGCTTCAAGGTTCCCACTCAATATCATTTTCTATGCCGTAAATTCTTCGGGTTACAGAACCAATACAAATTGACAAACTAAATTCCTGTACCGGTACTCTTCGTGAGTAATCTATTTCTGGTGACATAGAAAATTCTAATGAAATAAATGGTTTATTGCTGGTAATCTCTTTGATTCTTGGGAAAAAATCAATAGCTATCCATCCTCTGATATTGTTAAGATTGGAATAATAGTTCTTCTCTCCGGTGTAACTTCTGTTGGTCCCATCGATCACATATATTAATGGTCCTGTTGTTATATAACCGAATCGTGGGATATGAAATTGTATTCCTACTATTCCAACACCATCTATCCCTTTATACAAGGCATTGTGCTGATTTTTCGATGAAAAAAAGGATGCTTTGGTAATACTGGTGAATTTAATGTAATCATTAAGAAATGCTGGTGTACTCAATTTTAACAAGGCTCCGCCTGAAAAACCGAACTTTCCCTGAAAAGACGGAACTGTGTCAGAATTAATGATAAACTGATCAACGTCTATTTGAGTACCGCCAAATTCCACACCCAGACTTAAGAATTTTAAAGGCGAGTACTCAAGTCGACTATGAATACGATTCCAAAGTGATGGAATCGCTTTGTTGGTTAGTGTGTAGCCACCCAGGTGATATGATGCACCTATCGCGATTCTGGCCTCCGGAATGGTAACTGCCGGGTTAGCAAGATTGGAAGCCAGAACCACATTGGATAAAAGAAAGCAAATTAATGAAACTATTTTTTTCAATGTTTACTCCGTATGTCTATTCATCGCTTACAATTGGTAAAACCAGAATATCTGGTGCTGTAGTGACAATACCCTGAGATTCTGCCCAGAGAGTAACCTCTATACGATTAGCATCAGATTGACCATAAATAATCTCATTCAATGCCTTTCCATCCTTGGTGGTAACCGTGCGCTTGATGCTTACTGCTGTTATTGGATCAGCAATACCGTTTCGGTTGGCATCCACATCGAATGGCATATATTTGTTGATGAAACCAGGATGGCTTTCATAGATAGAATCAAGGGCGAAAATGGTGGCAAAATCGATTGAATCCTGTGCCGAAGTGATCAGTGGATAGCGGCGGAAAGCTCCGCTGGCAATCAATCGGTAATAGGCATCCAGGTATGTGGGATCATCCAATGGTTCGATTGGTTCCCATCGGTCGTTTTTATTTAAATCTGCGTACCAGGTTCCATCAGTGCTTGTACAAGGCGACAACTCTTCAACCGGGTGCAAAGGATCGTACTGACGAATTCCATCACCATTAATATCTATAAAACGAGGCCCCAGAATAAATTTCCCATCACCATTTATGTCTTCGCCTCTGTTAAGGATTCCATCACCGTTGCGATCTTCACCTGGATCCAGACGGTAATTGTCATTGAAATCTTCAAAAGGCAGTATTACAGAAATGCTATCGATTGATGAATAGCAAAATGCATTTCCGGCATCTTTTCTCCATTCTGCAAAGTATCGTCTGGTTACAAAACCAGAGACTTTGAGACTGAAGGTTACTTCCGTTCCATCGGCAACCGGGTTACCATTTATATCGGTAACGATTGCTGCACAGGGCAGAGCAAATGTTCCATCATTGGGATTTTTACCCTTGAGAATATTGGTGCGGACAGTAATGTAGTGAGGCGGACCTACAATTGTAAATTTTACAGTGTCGGATTTGACAGCATTAAAGTCTCCGGCAGTAATCCAGACCTGACGGTGGTTACTGGGAGTCTTGCCGGAAACAAACCAACTGGTCGCACTGCCATCATCACCGGTGATTGCCACTGGTGGATCGAGATACTCTCCGCCGCTGGGACCATTGACAATATTAAAAGAGATTCTGGCATCTTTTACCCTGTTTCCAAGTGCATCATAGGCTACAGCGGTTATCATGGCTCTGGAACCATTGATTGAGATCACTTCGGGTGTCCCGGAAAGATCTATTCTGGCTACATTGTTTGCCCGAAAATAGAGTTTGAATGTAGCGCTTGTTTGTTCAGAAGCAGTTCTTGCCAGTGCTGAAATGACAGAGGTAGTGGCAAAGTGAGGATTGCGAATGAAAAAATTTAACTTCCCATTGGCTGCTGTGGTCAACGTCTTTGCAAATACAGAACCCAAATGACCCACTGTCATGCTTATATCCACCTGTGCATTGGGAATTGGGGTAATTTTATCACCTTTAAGATAGGTCACAATGATCTGGGTGGAATCGGTACTGTCAGCTATGCATCTTTGACCTGGTACTGTATCTATGATAAGAACATTCGATGAGTAGTTCAGAAGAACTTCTGCTGATGCTCCTGCTGCAAAGATTCGTATAGTATCCTGTCCTTTTCCTTTACCGACTATTCTGCATTTTGCTTCACCGATATTGTTGGTGACTGTATCTGCACCGAGAATAATCGTTTCCTGAATCTGTTTTGAAAAGCTGATCCTTTCCCCTGAAATACTGCTCCCGGCGGCATCATTAAGAAGCACAAGTACTGAAGCCGTGTCTTTGCCGTCACTGCTGATGTTTGGAGGATTGATAGAAGCTAAGAGCTTGATTCCATTGAAAGCCACCTCTGTGGTTTGTTTTTTGCCCGGATCGCTCTGTAATGTAGCAGTTACCTTTGCAATGATATTTCTTCTGTCACTGGTCAGGTATGCAACCGCTTTACCATCATCATCGGTTTCTGCAACTGCAGTAATCATTCCTGCAGTTGTGGTAAAACTGATTTTATCTCCCACTAACGGGTTACCGTTTTTATTCTTGATTGTTACGACTACCGGACATTTGCTTGAGCCATCGGCCGGGATTGATCCCGAAGCCCTTATAGTCATGATTCGGGTGGTGAAAAATAAGATACTGGTATCTGCAGATGCATAGCCTTCAGTTTTATCAAACCCGATAATCTCCAGACGCATTTTCCCTTCATAGGGAAGAGATCGCAGGATAAAACTGCACTTGCCTGAAGCATTTGTAGTACCAGACACAGAAACCGATGTGTCTCCATTATTCTCTGTTTTAAAATATTTATTCAGGGTTATTGTGCGATTAGCAAGAGCTGCACCGGATCCGTTGGTAAAGATAGCTGTCAAAATCGCAGTGTCCGATTCCTGAGTCTGCAAAGAACTCTTATCCAAATCAACTTTTAGCTTGAGAGATGACACATTAAGTTGAAGCAGCGCTTCGGTGCCGGCTGCCTTTACCTCTATAAAATCGATACCATTCCTGAGCGCCTTTATTCTGGCCATGGCTATACCGTTTTCTCTGGTAACAGAATCGGCGCTAAGGATCTGCAGATTGGATTTAGCCTGAGCTTGAAGAGTGAAAAAAACCGAGGCTTTCTCAATGGCATTTTCTCCTGCATCAGTAAGTCTGGCAGTGATAATTGCAGTATCACCGATTACCAGATTATTCTGATCTGCATGAAGCGAAAGAGAAATACCCCCGAACTCTACTTCTGTTTCACAACTAAGCGTCTGATCTGAAAGTAGATATGCGGTTACATAGGCAATATCATTAAAGCTGGAGCTTTTGAGTGTAGCTCTGGCTGTTCCAAACTGGTCAGTTCTGCTTTGTCCGGAATTTTCCGGGTTGGAGCCATCACCAACGATCATTCCGGAAGTAGTAGTAAACTGCACCAGTTCACCTACTATGGGATTGTGATTATGATTCATTACCTGAACCAGAATCGTCGTGGAATCAAAGCCTCCCGCAGAAATCACCGATCTTTGCGGTATGGCTTCAATGAGTTTTTGAACTTTATCGGGTGTATTGGTAACCTCAAGGCGCAGTGTCCTTGACGCATTGCCTGCTCTAACCGTAATCTCAACTTTTCTGGAAACAGTGTCGGTGAAAAGAAATTTTGCCCGTCCGTTCTCATCCGAATAGAGTATCTCCTCTGCAAATTTGCCGTAATTGGCACTGGCCTGAAGCCGTACGTTTTTAAGCGGTATTACAGAACCGTTTTCTGTACTGTCCGAATAAACTCTGGCCAGTATGGTTATCGTGTCATTTAATCGGACATAAGTGCTTTCTGCACTGACAGAGAGTGCCAGATTCTCCGTAGTATCTTCTATTTTATCGGGACCTGAGATTCCAGGTTGACCATTGTCATCGCGAATCGTACAAAAAAAACCCGAAAGCAATAATAGACCTGTCAGCCAAATGTTTTTATAGGCAGGTTTCACAGATTGTCCCCCTTTTTTTTCTGATTCAGATGGTTTTCAACCCCTGGGAAGACTGGGCCTAGAGGGTTGAAAGATCTGCCCATTGCAACCCTGTCGGAGTATCGAATGTGCTTCTATTAAAGGTAGTAATGGACAGTTTCATCTCAATTATATGCATAAAAACTTGGAAATATCAATGACTAAAACTATACTACATCCGTTACTTTTATGAAATCTCGATCTTATTTTCCAGATAATATTGAAAGACTCGAGAATACAGTTTTTTTCCGGTTTCCGGTTAAACGTTGCAGGATTTTCTATGATTAATGGAGTAAAAGTAAGGCATGTTCCCAAAGAATCATGCTTTTATAAGGCCGGATTGCGCTCAGGAGATGTGGTTACTTCAATCAATGGCGAAGAGGTATCAGATGAGCTGGATTTCAGGTTCTTTGCAGCCGATTATTTTTTAGAAATTGCGGTTCGCAGGGGAGCTGCTAATTCTAAAATAAAAGTCGTTAGGGAAGAGGGCAGTTTTCTGGATGTCGATATTCAGGAACGTCCTATAAACATCTGTAAAAACCGGTGTATCTTCTGTTTTATAGATCAGATGCCTCCTGGTTTGAGATCAGGGCTTTATATAAAAGATGAAGATTTTAAATACTCTTTTTTAAACGGAAACTATGTCACTCTGAGCAGTGCTACTCAGAAAGATCTGGAGAAAGTTGCAAGGCTGGGAATCTCACCATTATTCATTTCGGTTCACGCCACAGAAACCGATGTCCGCAATAAAATGCTCAGAAACAGCAAGGCACCACCTGTGATGGATCAGCTTAACTTTCTTAAGGATAATGGTATCGTATTTCACACCCAGATAGTGGTATGTAAAGGGTATAATGATGGTGATGTGTTGCTTCGAACCCTGGAGGATCTTTTTTCTTTTGAAGAATCTTTATTGTCTATAGCAGTAGTTCCGGTCGGATTGACCAAATATCGCAAGTTTCCTCTTGAACAAGTGGATTCTCAGTGTGCCGAATGGATCTGTAATAAAGTTGAACAGATCAGCAGTAGCCATCTGCAAAAAGATGGATTCAGGAAACTGTTTCTGGCAGATGAATTTTTCATAAAAGCAGGCCTGAAAATCCCAACCGCCAAATACTATGAAGATTATCCCCAGATCGAGAATGGTGTAGGTCTTGTACGGACGCTTCTGGAGCAGTGGAAAACCTGCAAAAGTAAGCTCAACTCAGGAAAATCACTGATCACTTTGCGCAAAAAGACTCTTCTGCTTACCTCTGTTTCTGCTTTTCCATATTTGCAGAAAATAATCAGTGAAGCAGAGAAAAAATATGGCTTGACCGATATGGATATTGTAGCCGTAAAAAATGATTATTTCGGTGAAACCGTGACTGTTGCAGGATTATTGACTGCAAAAGATATCATGCATACCATAAAAGAAGAATCAAAAAATAAAAAATACGGGCAGGTTATCATTCCTTCAGTGATGTTTAATTTTTGCGGATATACTCTTGATGGTTTTTCCCTTCAGAGAATATGTAAAGCTACCGGTTTCAATATCAGAACCGCAGAGACTCCGGAAGAGATTTTTTGTGTGAAAAAGGTGAAAAAAGGATGATTTATGAGTGATCAGGAACCAGTCAGACTGAATAAGTTTCTGGCCCAGTGTGGATTAGGATCCAGGCGAAAAGCCGACGAGCTGATCGAGTCAGGAAAAATATATGTAAATGGCAACAGAGTCACCGGGCTGGGGAGCAGGATTATTCCAGGCAAAGACAAGGTAGAATACCGGGGTAAAGAAGTAAAACGCTTTCATCTGCTGGAGTATTTTGCCTATTATAAACCGCGAAATGTGATGGTGACCAGAATGGACCCTCAAGGGCGGGAAACCATCTACGATGCTCTTAAAAATAAAGGTTTTGATATAGAACATCTTAATTATGTCGGAAGACTGGATTTTGCCTCCGAGGGACTTTTACTACTGACTAACGATGGAGATCTGATCCATGCACTGACTCATCCCCGGTTTCAGATAAAAAAAGTTTACAGAGTCAAAATTGACCGTCCTCTGGATAATCAGGACCGGCAGAAGCTTATTGATGGAATAGAATCGGAGGGCCAGGTTCTTCATGCCAGAGAGGTACGGGAGATTTCTGAAGTAACTGAGCAAAGAAAACAGTTCTGGTATGAACTTGATCTCTATGAAGGTAAAAATCGTCAGATTCGACGCATGTTTGAGGCATTGGGGATTCTGATAGGCAGATTGCGACGTATCCAGTTTGGATCGGTTAAACTTGGAGAGATGAAACCTGGGGAAATACGTCCGCTCTCAGAACGGGAAATCAGCTCACTTAAAAACAGCGGCTATAAAAACACTCAGATTTCTGGTAGCAGAAAATAACGTAATAATATCAAATCGGAAAAAACAGGAAAAATATCAAAACAATATCTAATCAGAAGTAATATGAAAAAAATATCTAAACGAAGATTCGGCACAAAAAACTCCTTGCTTCTATATTTCATGAAAACATCCTGTACATTCTTCCTCTTATTAAGCTTGTAGAGCTTCCATTATTATAGGTGACGAAATTGAAATTTAAGGCAGCAATTTTTGATCTGGATGGTACATTGGTTGATAGCCTAAGCGATATTGCAGATTCCATGAATCGTGTTTTGTCTTTGCATGGGTTCCCGATTCACCCCCTAAGTGATTATCGGCAATTTATTGGGGATGGAATGAGAGTACTGGTTACCCGTGCACTTCCAGAGGGGCTCTCCGATTCGAAACTCATAGATCTGTGCCTGTCTCAGATGAAAGATGAGTATTCCAGAAATTGGAACTGCAAAACCAGAGTTTATGGTGAAATCCCGCAGCTATTGAAATACCTGTCCGATAAAGGCCTTGTACTGTCTGTTCTTTCCAATAAACCTCATGAGTTCACGGTAAAAGTGATAGAACACTATTTTGGAAATTCTGTCTTTAAAGAGATCTTAGGCGCAGGGAAATTTCCGAAAAAACCGGATCCTTCTTCAGCCCTGAGTATTGCCCAATCACTTCGGATTTCTCCTTCCGATTTTTTATACCTGGGAGATTCCGCAGTAGATATGAAAACCGCAAAATCTGCCGGTATGTTTGCCTGTGGATGTTTGTGGGGATTCCGTGAAAAAGAGGAATTATTGGACAGTGGGGCAGACCTTATTGCTGAGAAACCGGAGTATGTAATCCGGTTTATGGAGAAAATCGAAAAAACAAGCTAATCTTTGCGAAATATGAATCATCTGTCTACCCCTTATGAAGGACTGAATTGAGCTAAAGCAAAGTGAATACCCTGAAAGCAGGAATGAATATCGAATATCGAATATCGAATAACGAATATCGAAGTGAGAAAAAAGAAAGTGAGAAAAAGGAGAGAAGTAAAAAATAAAAAGGAGAGAAGTAAAAAAGAAAGAGGAGAGGAGGAAAGCGAGGAATACCGGGAAATGCAATTCCACAAGAAAATGCTTGCAGCGCATTCTTAACCTCTTCGGGTGATAAAGTGCATAACCATAATGCAAGCTACTACCGTTGTTGCTTCAAAAATTCATTCTTCCAAATTCAGCCAATCAAATATCCAATTGGAGCCTGGTAAAAAACTATAGAAATCTGCCGATAATTTTTTTGCCTTCAACCGGGTAAATACTCTTTTTTTTGGCGATTTTTTATTATTAAACCATTTTTCACATTTTTAACCCAGGTTAAATTTCTTTTAATCCAGAAAATTTATGAATTTATACGATTTTTCTAAT
>Ga0209510_1000913_pt1 | contig 36831 bp, 35 predicted proteins | sample BiotimSIPDNA_FD_185749 | JGI IMG/M metagenome (GOLD analysis project Ga0209510, IMG submission 185749) | Anaerobic biogas reactor microbial communites from Washington, USA - Biogas_R1 time_0 SIP DNA (SPAdes) (version 2) | ecosystem: Engineered > Bioreactor > Anaerobic > Unclassified | place...
CCCTCTATAAGGGCTGCCGAAATGATCATGGTGGTGCGGATATCAGAAGCCGACTCCGGCTGGCGGGCGATGCCCTCGAGAGCCGACTGTCCAATCTTGCCAATACCGAAGGCCGCTGCAGAAACGGCTATCCCAATGGCTACTGCCAATCCCAAAGTGCTCAACGCTTCATGCTGTATTTGTAGCATCACTGATAAAAGTTCCATACGATTTGTTTAATTGTTTATTGGTTGTTATCTGTTTGTAATGTTATTGTTCTTATCTCTGATCCCGGTAATCAGCAGGGGGGTGAACACTGCCTTCTGAAGAAGTGTGGGATTCCACCCGTGCCAGCCCAATGAAGACAGCCGACAGCAGCGTAAAGACATATGCCTGGATAAAGGCCACCAGTAGCTCCACAAAATTGATGAATATGGTGAACAGCACCGATGCGGCTGTCATGGAAGCGTTGATGGTCGCACCCAGGCTTACCGATATGAAAATCAGGGAGGTGAGACCCAGCACTATGGCATGCCCTGCCATGATATTGGCAAAGAGACGAATCATCAATGCAAATGGCTTTGTAAAAAGGCCTACCACTTCGATGATTGGCATCAGTGGAAAGGGAACCTTCAGCCATACCGGTACATCTGGCCAAAAAATCTCCCGATAATACTCTTTCGTTCCGGTGAAGTTGACCACCAAGAAGGTAACAACAGCCATAACCAAGGTGACGGCAATGTTGCCGGTCACGTTGGCCCCTCCCGGTATGAGCGGGATTAGACCCATCAGGTTGTTGATCAGGATGAAGAAGAAGAGCGTGAGCAGATAGGGAGAATAACGTGCATAATCCTTACCTATGGCCGGTTTAATCACCTCATCCTCGATCATCACCACCGCCATTTCCATCAGTCCGCCAAGCCCCTTCTTTGGTTTCAGCGGATCGCGACCTACACTACGTGCCGCAGAGAGGACCAGCAGGATCAGCAACAATGAACTAAAGAGTAGCGAGGCAGCATTCTTGGTGAGTGAGAGGTCAAGGGGACGTGCGATTTCACCGCCGGGTAGCGTCTCTACGATTTTGCCTGCATACTTACCCTCACTGGCAATGCTGAATCCACGATAACTGACTTCACCATGATGCAAACGAGAGGAGAGAAAAAGATGCCAACCACTCTGACTGCTGCGAAGAATCACAGGCAGGGGAATGGATAGATCCCTCTCGCCGTTGCCTGTGATATGCCACTCATAACTGTCTGCCAGGTGGTGCAGAATCATCTCCTTCACATTGAGTTCCTCGCCACTGGCTGTATCTTCTCCTGTCTGAGGAGAGGCAGATGACAGGCTGGGGAATATCAAGGTGATGAAAATCAGCAATGTGAGTGTTAGACGCTGTCTCATAGTTCTATAGGCTCCTTGGGTGGTTTATTGTGGTCTGACTGGTTTTTAATGTACTTCTCCATCCGTAGGTAGATATAGGTCTCCCATACCAGATCAATCAGATAAAAGATGATGAAGACAATGGCAAAGCTGCGGATACCGGCCTTGTGAATGTACCAGTAGATAAGGATGGTGATGAAGGAGACGAACACCTTGATCATCTTCAACAGCATATATAGGTTTACCATCTTCATGGGATGGGTGATGGCTGAAAGGCGGAACTGGGTGATGAAGAGAATCCCTAGCAGATAAAAGAAGAGAGGAATGATATAAAAACCTTTTACCAGTAATGTCGGGAAGAAGGCTTCCAACAACAACCAGATTCCCACACCGGTGACGGCCATCACCACGGTATGGAATATAAGAAAATTGATGATCAGTTTTTTCATTTCTTATTTGTTTCTTTGATCACTGAGTCAATGCAGACTGTAATCCTGTTGTTGAGCACCTCGACAAACCCTTCTGCTACTTCAATCGACAGCAGATGCCCCTCTGTTTCAAATAGGATGGTACCCTTACGGAGTGAAGAAATCAATGGTGCATGGTTCTTCAACACCTGAAAGGATCCCATGGTGCCGGGGAGAGTGATCGATTGCACATTCTCCCACAGATGGTTTTTCTCGGGTGAGAGTATATCCAGTGTCATGGGGTTGTATCAGTTAGTTCCATAAGTGCCTTACCCTTCTCAATTGCTTCCTCAATGGTACCCACACTCATGAAGGCCGTCTCTGGATACTGGTCCATCTCTCCCTCCATGATCATCCTGAACCCTCGAATGGTATCAGCAATGGAGACCATCACTCCCGGTTGTCCGGTATATTGTTCTGCCATGAAGAATGGCTGTGAGAGAAACCGTTGTACTTTGCGGGCACGGTTCACCGTGAGGCGGTCCTCGTCAGAGAGCTCATCCATTCCCAAAATGGAAATGATATCCTGTAGTTCCTTGTAACGTTGCAGGATCTGCTTCACTTCCATTGCCGTGTTGTAGTGTTCCTCTCCCACAATGGCGGGGTCGAGGATTCGTGAAGAAGACTCGAGTGGATCCACCGCCGGGTAGATTCCAAGGGAGGCAATTTTTCGGCTGAGCACCGTCGAGGCATCAAGATAGCTGAATGTGGTGGCAGGTGCAGGGTCGGTGAGGTCGTCGGCCGGTACGTAAACTGCCTGTACTGATGTGATCGATCCATGTTTGGTGGAGGCAATTCGTTCTTGCAGGGTTCCCATCTCGGAGGCAAGCGTGGGCTGGTAGCCTACTGCCGAAGGCATACGCCCCAGAAGTGCCGATACCTCCGATCCAGCCTGCACGAAACGGAAGATGTTGTCGATGAAGAGCAGAACATCACTACCCTCGCCACCTTTATCACGAAACGATTCTGCCACTGCCAGGCCAGTAAGGGCGACTGATGCGCGGGCTCCCGGTGGCTCGTTCATCTGTCCAAATACCAGTGTAGTCTGTGATGATTTCAACTTCTCATAATCGATCGTGCTCAGATCCCACTTCCCTTCGTCCATTCCTTCCTTGAACACCTTTCCATATTTGATTACGCCTGACTCGATCATTTCGCGTAACAGGTCATTCCCCTCACGGGTACGTTCCCCTACACCGGCAAAAACCGAGTAGCCGTTGTGTCCTTTGGCAATGTTGTTGATCAGCTCCATGATAATTACCGTCTTTCCCACGCCGGCACCACCAAATAATCCGATCTTCCCTCCCTTCAGGTAGGGCTGCAGCAGGTCTATCACCTTGATACCGGTAAATAGCACCTCCTCTGAGGTGGTGAGATCTTCGAACTTGGGTGCTTCGCGATGAATGGGGTATTGCTGATCCCTGTTCAGTTTCTGCAAACCATCGATGGGACGACCCACTACGTTTAGCAGTCTCCCTTTGATCTGTTCGCCTACCGGTACACTGATGGGACGACCGAGTGCTTTTACTGTGAGTCCCCGGCTCAGGCCATCTGTGCTCTCCATAGCCACAGTGCGGACAATATTTTCACCTATATGCTGTTGAACTTCAAGAAATACCTCCTGTCCGTCAGGTCGTAACACATAGAGTGCATCATTAATGGAAGGTAACCTCAATTCGGTGGATTCAGAAAATTCAAACCGCACATCTACCACAGGTCCGATTATCTGTGAGATGCGTCCGATCAGTTTTGACATAGCAATAAATATAATTGATCAACGGTCCGGCAAATTGTCGGCCATGTACAAAGATACGAAATAAGGAGAAGCAAAAAAGCATTCAGAAAAAAAAGTCCTGTTTCTCCGAAAAGAACAGGACAGGTATGATTCTGTTGATCATTTGAGCCACAAGCGAGGATCGAACTCGCGACCTACGCGTTACGAATGCGTTACTCTACCATCTGAGCTATTGTGGCCTTTAATCAGAGTGCAAAAGTAAAAAAAAAAATGAGATATGCCAACCGATGCACTCATTTTATCAAACAAAAACGGGCAGCATTGCTGCCGCCCGTTTTATGAATTATTTGTTGTAATTTATTTCTTTGCTTCCAGCTCTTTCTTCTGCTGTTGGTTGCGCATGATGGTGAAGGCCACCGGTGAAGCAACAAACAAGCTGGTAACAGTACCCACAACCACACCCACCAGCATGGCGAATACGAAACTTCTCACTGCGTCTCCACCGAAGAAGAGAATGCAGATGATTACCAGGATGGTGCTAAGACCGGTGTTGATGGTACGGGCCAACGTTGCGTTCATTGAGTCATTGAAGAGCTCCCTCAATCCCCGTTTGGGGTAAAGGTGCATATACTCGCGCACACGGTCGAATACCACCACCTTGTCGTTAATCGAATAACCAACGATGGTGAGGATTGCTGCCACGAAAGTCTGGTCTATTTCCATAGAGAAGGGCATCACCTTCCAGAGAAGAGAGTAGAGGCCTATCACTGCGAAGGCATCAATGGCAAGGGCTGCCACGGTACCCAGTGAGAATGACCAGTTACGGAAGCGGGAGAGGATGTAGAGACCCATACAAATCAGTGCAATGGTGAGCGCCAGGAAGGCGTTGCGGATCATATCCTCTGCAATGCTCGGACCCACCTTCTGTGAGCTCAAAATATGATCATCAATCTCCTGTCCCGGTGTGATATACTCCTGAAGTCCTTCACCCAGAAGATTTCTCAACTCCTGTTCCACGTTGTCACCTTCCACATCGATCATATGATTGGTGGAGATGCGCACTTGGTTGCTGGAGCCAATGGTGATGACACGTACCGATTCACCGAAGTATGGGGTCAGTGCATCTTGTACATCGCCCGTGCGTACCGGTTGGTCGAAGCGCACAATGTAGTTTCGTCCACCGGAGAAGTCGATACCCACGTTCATCCCTATGGAGAACAACGAGATCAGGCTGATTACCACAAAGATGGCAATCACAATCAGTATCTTCTTGCTGTTGTGGATAAAGTCATAATTGTATTCCTTGAAGATTGCCTTCGAGAATCCGGTGTTGAAGGTGAGATTTTGCCATTTACCTTTCGCGAAGCGGTTCTCATATACCAGACGGGTGAGAAATACAGCAGTGATAAAGGAGGCTGCGATACCGATAATCAGCGTGATGGCAAAGCCACGGATTGCGCCTGCTCCAAAGAGTGCAAGGATGATACCGGTGATGATGGTGGTGAGGTTGGAGTCGAGGATCGCTGAGAAGGCGTTCTTGTATCCGTCTTCCAGTGCGCGGCGGAGTGTCTTGCCCGCTGCCAGCTCTTCCTTGATGCGTTCATTGATCAGTACGTTCGCGTCGACCGCCATGGCGAGCGAGAGAATCATACCGGCGATGCCGGGCAATGTGAGCACTGCCTGGAAGGCTGCCAGTGCACCCAGTGTGAAGAAGAAGTTGAGCAGCAGTGCTGCGTTGATCACCATACCGGGGATGAACCCGTATAACATGATGGTAAAGATGAAGAGCACGATCAGGGCGATGATGAAGGAGATGAATCCATCATTGATAGCTTCCTGTCCCAGCGAGGGACCTACAACATCTTCCTGTACGATACGAACACCTGCCTGCATCTTACCCGATTTCAGCACGTTCTCAAGGTCCTGTGCCTCCTGGGGCGTGAAGTTGCCGGTGATGGATGATCGTCCCCCATCAATGCGGTCGTTCACGGTGGGAGCTGAGTATACAAATCCATCGAGAAGGATGGCAATCGATTTGCCTACCTCGGCACCGGTGATGGTGGACCAGCGACTGGCACCGGCGGCGTTCATCGTCATGGTCACTTCCCAGGCAGAACCTTGTTGTCCCTGGTCGGCACGGGCATTGGTCACTACATCCCCTTCGAGGGCGGGACCCCGTTTGCTGCCATCACCCTTGAGGGCAAAGAGCTGGAAGTAAGTCTCCCGGGTGTCAACCGGTTTGAAACCCCACTTGAAGCGCACATCGGCAGGGAAAACATCTTTGTAGCGTTCCAGCAGGAAGTTCACCGCTGCGGTGTCGAGCTTGGATACGGTGCCCACCATGGGGCCACCCACGCCGCTCATGGCGAAGTAGGGTTCGTTGAAGTACTCCACAAAACTCCTGGTGATTTGGATCTCTTCCTCTTCTTCGGATATTTGTGAAAGTGCTGTTGTCTCAGCTTCAAGGAGTGCAACCGAGTCGGATGCTACTGTGGCTGCGGTGTCGGGAAGAGCCAAGCGCTTGGCCATGGCATATTCTGACGAACGGGCGTTCATCTCGTTGAAGAAGGCACCCAGTTCATTCACGTTGTAGGTCTTCCAGAACTCCAGGTTGGCACTACCCTGCAAGAGGTTGCGCACACGCTCCGGCTCAGTGATACCGGGTAGTTCCACCAGAATGCGTTCGGCACGGTCGAGTCGCTGTATGTTAGGAGCAACCACACCAAAACGGTCGATACGGGTAGCCAATACATTGAATGAGTTGTCGGCAACACTTGAAAGCTCTTTGCGCAATACTGCGATGACATCGCTGTTGCTGGCGTTGGGATTCACCCGCTCGCTCATGGTCACACTGTATATGTTGGCCAGTCTGCCTTCCGGATTGATCCGCTCATAGTTCTGCTGGAAGAGCGAGATAAAGTCGGAGGAGCTGCCGCGACGGTTCTCCTTGATTGTTTCTGTTAGTGCCTGGTTGAACTGAGGATCGTCGGTGTTGGCAAGTGAACTGAGCACCTGTGCGGCGTTGATCTCGAGGACCACGTTCATACCGCCCTTGAGGTCAAGGCCCAGTCCGATCTCTTTCTCCCGGATCTGTTTGAGTGTGTAGTTCAGATACACCTTTTCGGTAGACAATGAATCAAGATAATGATTCTTCAGAGCCAGGTCTCCATTCGCGTATTGATCCGCTTTCTTGTTGTACTGTCTTCCCACCACGGTGAAGGAGAGATAGAACAAACAGATCGCCGTCAGGATAATACTGAAGACTTTAATGAATCCTTTGTTTTGCATTTCAATATTACTTTTTGTTTACAATTTGTTTGCGTGTAGGTTGTTAACCGGTGTTTGCGAGTTAAGATCCGGAGCAATAAATGCCCCCTACAATTTTAGCGTGCAAATATACGTTTTTTTTATCTTTTTAAGAACATAATCGCCGGATTATTTTCTGAGAGCTAATCCGGCGATAGGTAGGGTAAGAGCACTTTCAATGCTTACTCGATAAAGCCTCTGTTCTTTAAGAGGTAAACCGGATCGGGTTCGGATCCGCGGAACTTCTTGTAGAGCTCCATCGGATCTTCCGTATTCCCTTTCGAGAGTACATGCTCACGGAAGAGACGGGCGGTCTCCTGGTCAAAGATCCCTTTCTCTGCGAAGGCCTGGAAAGCGTCGGCATCCAGCACTTCCGACCAGAGATAGCTGTAATAGCCGGATGCATATCCTTCCGGACTGCTGAAGATATGGGAATAGTAGGTGCTCTTGTAGCGGGGGATGATTTGGTCGATCAGTCCGATCTTATCCATGGAGGCTTCTTCGAAGGCGTTCACATCATATGTCTGCTCTTCTGTTTGGGTGTGGTAATCCATGTCGAGCAACGCGGCTGCCACGAATTCGGCAGTAGTGAAGCCCATGTTGAACTTGCCTGCAGCTTCGATCTTTTCGATCAGCTCGTCGGGTATCACCTCTCCGGTTTCGTAATGCTTCGCATACATCTTCAGTACTTCAGGCTTGAAGGCCCAATGCTCCATGATCTGAGAGGGTAGTTCCACGAAGTCACGCGCTACGCTGGTACCGGAGAGACCATGATAAGTCACTTTAGAAAGCATGCCATGGAGTGCATGTCCAAATTCGTGGAAGAGGGTCTCAACATCATCCAGGGAGAGGAGTGAAGGTGTGTCGGCAAGTGGCTTGGTGAAGTTGCCCACGTTGTAGATAATGGGGCGGATATCTTCTCCATTGCGGGTGGTTTGCTTACGGAAGCTACTCATCCAGGCACCGGCACGCTTGCTGGCACGGGGGAAGTAATCGGTGTAGAAAAGAGCAATGTGAGAACCATCGGCATCGGTCACCTCATATGTCTCCACTTCGGGATTGTAAACAGGAATATTGTCCAACTTCTTGAAGTTGAGACCCCACAGCTTGTTGGCAACCATGAAGACACCTTCACGCACGTTTTCCATCTTGAAGTAAGGGCGCAGCTCCTCTTCATTCAGGTTGTACTTCTCCTGACGCAACTTCTCGGTGTAGTACCACCAGTCCCATGAGGCCAGCTCTATGTTGGCACCTTCGCGATCAGCAATGGCCTGCAGCTCGGCTGCCTCTTTCTTGGCCTGGGGAAGGGCATACGCCCATACGTCATTCAGCAGCTTGTAGACATTCTCCTCGTTCTTGGCCATCCGTTCTTCCAGTGCATAAGCAGCGAAGTTTTTGTAACCAAGAAGCTTGGAACGTTCCAGGCGCAGGTTCACGATTTCGTTGATCAAGTTCTTGTTGTCGAACTCGTTGTCGTTGTTGGCACGCATGTACATTGCCTTGTAAAGCTCTTCACGCAGGTCGCGGTTGTCGGCGTACTGCAGGAAGGGGATCCAGCTGGGTTTGTGCAGCGTGAAGACCCATTTGCCGTCCTCGCCGGCAGCAGTGGCTGCTTCGGCCGCCGCGCTGACCACGCTCTGGGGCAGTCCGGCCAGGTTGGCTTCGTTGTCGATTACCAGCTTGTAGTTGTTGGTCTCTGCCAGCACGTTGTTGTTGAACTGGATGGTGAGGGCTGAGAGCTGCTTGTTGATCTCTCGCAGCCGTTCCTTACCAGCTTCGTCGAGCATGATGCCAGACCGAACGAAACTCTTGTAGTTCTGCTCCAGCAGACGGAACTGCTCCGATGTGAGATCCAGATTGGCTGCATTGTCGTAGAGTGTCTTGATCCGTCCGAACAGCTTTTCATTCAGGCTGATGTTGTCGCCATGGGCTGTCAGCTTTGGCGACATCTCGGCCTTGATTTGTTGCATCTCCTCGTTGGTGTCTGTGCCTTCCAGACCGTAGAAGACCGATGAAACCCTGTCCAGTATTGCGCCGCTGTTGTCGAGTGCCAGGATGGTATTCTCGAAGGTCGGTGCATCGGGATTGTTGACGATTGCGTCAATCTCCTCAACCTGTTGTGCCATGCCGGCTTCAAAGGCGGGAACATAATCTTCTACCGTGATCTGGTCAAAGGGGGGGGCACCATAGGGGGTGTCGAACTCGCTCAGGAAGATGGCACCTTTCTCTGTTGCTTTTTCCTGGTTGTTACATGCCAGTAATGTCATACATGCAAATGTGATTAATAGTACTTTTTTCATACGATTTATTGATTGTTTTCTTCTATGAATTTTTCCCGCATTTTATAATAGTATGGTGTGGCTCATGAAATGTGGGTTTCATCAATGTGAACTTTTTGATCGGCAGTTTTATATAACAATAGTTGAATATTCCCAATTATCAATTGCAAAGATAATTATTTTTCTTTTTGGACGAATTATAATCGGCACAAAATCAGGCTGTGTTTTGCTTGTGAAAGGTATCGGCTCACCCTCTGTTCATAAAAAACGTTAAAGAGTATACATTTAATCCTTTATACATTCAGCAACGGTAAAAAGTGATTATATTTGTGATATCATAATAATATCATTATAAATCTGATTATGGAGACAAAAGAGTTCAGTTTTAAAGGTGTAAAGGTGAATGGTTTTTTAATGTTGTTCCTGATGTTGTTGCTTTTAGGGTTGAATGTCTGGCTCTATACACAACCTCTCTGGGGTATCATTTCCGCTGTTTTGTTGTCGCTTGTATGGCTGATTTTGCTGGCCGGTTTCACCAAACTGGAGCCCAATGAGGCAGTTGTAATGATCTTCTTTGGGAAATATAAGGGTGTGTTGAAGGATACCGGTTTCTTCTGGGTCCACCCTTTCATGACCAAGAAAAAACTCTCGATGCGGGCACGCAACCTGAACGTGAATCCAATTAAGGTGAACGACAAGGTGGGTAACCCGGTACTGATTGGCCTGGTACTGGTTTGGAAGTTGAAAGATACCTACAAGGCGATGTTCGAGATCGATGCACAAACCATGGCCTCGTCCAAACCGGGCAAGGAGGGAGTCCCGACCTATTCGGTAAGCAAGCAGATGGATGCCTTTGAGAACTTCGTCTCTGTGCAGAGTGATGCAGCCCTGAGACAGGTGGCGGGCCAGTATGCCTACGACAACAACGTGGTGTCGGACAACGAGCTTACCCTTCGTTCCGGTGGCGATGAGATCAATGAGGATCTGCTGAAAGAGCTGAACATAAGGCTCGACATGGCGGGCATCGAGATCGTGGAGGCACGCATCAATTATCTCGCCTATGCTCCCGAGATTGCTGCTGTGATGTTGCGGCGCCAGCAGGCGGAAGCGATCATTTCCGCCCGTGAGAAGATTGTGGAAGGAGCAGTGACAATGGTGAAGATGGCACTCGACCGAATCGAGGATGAGAGCATCGTGGAGCTCGACAGTGACAAGAAAGCTGCAATGGTGAGCAACCTCCTGGTGGTACTGTGTGCCGACGAAGCTGCACAGCCGGTGCTGAACACAGGTTCGTTGTACCAATAATCAAATAAAGGAACGAATGAATGCCTAAGAAGGAGAAAATAACAAAGAATTTTGCCCTGCGACTCGATGCAGATACCATGGCAGCCCTTGAAAAATGGGCTGCCGATGAGTTCCGCAGCGTGAATGGACAGATTCAGTGGATACTGGATCAGGCACTCAAGAAAAGCGGACGCATGAAATAAAACCATATGTTAGAGATTTGAGTTGCAAGTTTACCCTCTGAGAGATCCAGATCAGAGGTATTGCGTATGGAAAGAGGGTGTATTCACAATGTGATATATCCTCTTTTGCAATATTTAACTATGCGATTTAGTTAAATAACGAGATTAAATAGTTTGACAACTAAAAATGTTAGTTATATTTGCGGCATTGATTATAAAAGTTGAGTATGATGAAAGAATTGACAGCAAAAGAAGAAGAGGTGATGCGCTATTTTTGGGACAAGGGGGCGTTGTTTGTGAAACAGCTACTGGAGTTTTACCCCGATCCCAAACCACATTTCAATACGCTATCCACCTACGTGCGTTCACTCGAGGAGAAGGGGTTTTTATCGCATGAGTCGTTTGGTTCAACCTATCGATACTACTGTGTAATCAGTGAAGAGGAGTATCGCACTGGTACGCTGAAAAATATTGTGAAGAAATATTTCGACAACTCCTACCTGAGTGTTGTCTCATCACTGATCAAGGAGCAGGATCTCACCGTGACGGAGGTCCGCAGGCTGTTGGATGAGGTGGAGAGGTTGCATGATAAAAAATGATCGACATGGAATACCTGCTCTATTATCTGCTTCGCGCATCGGTCTCAATGGTTCTCTTTTACGGCTTCTACAAACTGTTTTTCGGTAAGAACACCTTCCATGCAATGAACCGTTTCCTGTTGATTGCTTTCACAGTGATGACACTCCTCCTGCCATTGTTCCGGTTCAATTTTTTGCCGGAGCTACAGAAAGCTACCAACTCCGGCCAGCTATCATGGGAGCTATCGGCGGTTCCTGTGATTCATTCCTCCAATACGGCAACTACTGGATCGGTGATCCCATGGAGTACATTGTTCCTTGTACTATTTTTGGTTGGTTTAATGTGTGCCATTGTGCGATACCTGGTTGGACTTTATCAGATCAACGCCATCATCCATAGATCGCAGAAGGAGATACTTCCTGATGGAACAACGCTCTGTATGAGTGACAAAGAAATTGCACCGTTCAGCTGGATGAACTATGTCGTATTGAATGGTAAAGATATCCCCGAACAGAATCAGGCAATTATACGGCATGAACAGGCACATGTTAGGTTGCACCACTCGTATGACATGATTTTTTTTGACCTGTTCACCTCATTTTTCTGGTTCAACCCCTTTTCCTGGTTGTTGCGCCGTGAAATTCGTGCGGTACATGAATACCAAGCCGATCAACAGGTCCTTGTCAATGGCATTGATGCAAGACATTATCAGCTATTATTAATCCGCAAGTGCGTGGGTGAGCAAAAGTTTGCATTGGCAAACAATTTCCACCAGCGTGACTTGCACAAAAGAATTCAAATGATGATGAAAAAGAGCAGTGAAAAACAGATGAAATGGCGTTACGCCGCCGCATTCCCCCTCTTGTTCCTGGTGATGGTTGCACTCTCCGTTCCGAAACTGAATGCAAGCATTCCCGAAAAGACAAGTGAAAATTCACTTGAGATAGCTCTGCAGGAAGGAGATACAATTGTTTTTTCGGATGATATTGTTGAATTATCAAATGGTTCAATCGAATTGATGAAGGTGAGAATTGTAACTAAAGATGACTCCATTGCAGTTGCTGCTAAAGTGGGAGATCAGCCGGACACAACCCGGGCCCAGGGGATGAAGACCAAACAAAAAGAGTTGAAGATAGTGAGAGTGATCGGATATGGATCGATGAATGATAAAGATTCGATTTCTATGATTGCGAGTGGCGGAGTGGGAGCTCAACCACTCTACATTGTGGATGGCAAAGAAGTTGCGTCACTCAGTGAGTTCGATCCTGAACAGATTGAGTCCATAGAGGTGCTCAAACAGCATGCTACCGATAAATTCGGCGAAAGAGGCAAAGAGGGTGTCATCCACATCACTACAAAAAAAGAAGTGAGAAAGACAATTGGCTTCAATGATGAAAATAAACCCCTTCTGATCCTGGATGGTGTGATTCAGGATGCTGCATTTGAACTGAATTCCGTTTCACCCGATGAGATTGAGTCGATAGAAGTGCTCAAGGGTAATTCTGCAGTGAAACTCTATGGTGAGAAAGGGAAGAATGGTGTCATCCAAATTCACCGTAAAAAAAAGGTCGAGTGATGCAGTAGGCTGCCGATGAGTTCCGCAACCCCATTGCAGGACTTTGCAGGGACATTGGCTGGTATCCCCTCATTATCCCCTCATGATCCCCTCATACTTTCATGAGGGGATCATGAGGGGATAACGAATGTAGATAGGCTGAATCCTTGCCAAGAATAGGTGGATTACGCACAGCTCAAAAGGATGTCACAATTTTGCCATGGGGGTATATGCATCGTGGTAAAAGATGAGGGTGCGTTTCTCTTTTTTCGCCTTGTCGAGGAACCGTTTCTTTTCCTCCATGGCGACAGCCACACTGTTGTCGTAGGCCGAGAGCCAGTTGAGTGCGATGTTGAGCGAGGTAGGCACCACATCGCCCGGGAAGGCATACTTCTCATTCTCCGTTTCGAAGAGCAGCACGATCTGTCCCGGAGTGTGGCCGTCGTAGAGCTCCAGCCGGATCTGGTCGTCCAGTTTCATGTCGCCAACCACGAACTGCAACTGTCCCGCATCGTATACCGGTTCGATGTTCTCGGGGAAGAAAGAACCCTTTTCGAAGAGGGTGGGGTTGCGGTAGTTCTTCCACTGTGCGAGGCTCACCCGGTAGGTGGCATTGGGAAAGGTGGGGACAGCTTCGTTTTTTTCGTTTAACACCGTGCTGGCTCCACAGTGGTCGAAATGGAGGTGGGTCAGGATCACATCGGTCACCTCTTCCGGTTCGAAGCCGATCTTCCGGATCTCCTCCACCATGCTCTTCTGGTTGTAGGGCTGGAAGAATTTCAGTCGTGACTCATGTTTGTCCCCCAGTCCCGCATCCACCAGTATCCGCCGGCTCTCTGTCTCGATGAAAAGGCAGCGCAGCGACATCTCGCACATGTTCTTTTCGTCCACCTTGTACTTGGCCGACCAGTACTTTTTAGGCACGGGACCGAACATCACGCCACCATCTCCCAGAAAATAACCCGATTCAATGATATGGAACTTGAGCATATTGTTGTATTTTTGTGGCAAATTTAGTGAAAAGTTTCGGGTGCATTGACACCCCACCCCAAAACCCTCAGGAATGAAGATCCCCGACAAACAGGAAAATATTGCAGAGTACCTGCTCTACATGTGGCAGACAGAGGACCTGTTGCGTGCCTGCAACCTGGATATCGATCAGGTGCAGCGATCGCTGATTGATTCTGCCTATGCAACGGAAGAGGAGCGTGCGACAGCGCGTGACTGGTACGAGGGACTGATCATGATGATGAAGAGCGAAGGGGTGCAACAGGAGGGTCACTTGCAGATCAACAAAAATCTGATTCTCGACCTGACCGATACGCATCTGCGGCTCCTTAAAGATCCCAAAGAGTCTGAGTACATCGCGCTCTACTATCATACGCTGCCGCACATCGTGGCTTTGCGGGCGAAGGCGGGTGACAAGCAGCTCCCGGAGCTGGAAACCTGTTTCACCGCCCTCTACGGTTATCTGCTCCTGAAGCTTCAGAAGCAGGAGATCACCGGAGAGACGCAGGCTGCCGTGGCTCAGATTACATCACTGCTGCGACTGCTCTCAAAAAAATACCTGACCATTGACCAACAGAAGGAGGAGTAAGAGATGGCGATATTCACCGGCATGAGCAAGGCGTTGGGCGGTACTGAAAAGGAATCGCAGAAGGAACAGTACTTCTACGGGCTGGTGCAGCAGCATGTGCTGGTCACCGGTGGCGACGGACAGCTGGGTTGTGCCCTCAGGGCGCTCATCGGGAAGATGAACCTGCCCTTTCGCTTTTACTTCACCGATGCGGGAGAGCTGGACATCACCGACCGGTCGCAGATTGAATCATTCGTGGTGGGTCAGCAGATTCGCTATATCCTCAATTGTGCAGCCTATACGGCTGTCGACAAGGCAGAGGAGGAACGGGAGATGGCCTTTACGATCAATGCCGCCGGTGTGGAGAATATAGCCCTTGTGGCGAAACAGTATGGGGTGAAAGTGATTCATCTCTCCACCGATTTTGTGTTTGACGGTGCTTCCACTATTCCCTACGACGAGGAGTCGGAACCCCATCCCTTGTCGGTCTATGGTGAGACCAAGTTGAAAGGTGAACAATTGTTGCAGGCTGCGGGTGGGGAGTGGCTTATCCTGCGCACCTCCTGGCTCTACTCGGAATATGGTTCCAACTTCGTGAAGACGATGCTCCGGCTGATGCGCGAGCGGGAGCTGCTCACCGTGGTAGACGACCAGCGCGGCAGCCCCACCTATGCAACCGATCTGGCAGAGATGATGATCCATATCCTGCAACAGAGTGAAGCGAATGGTTGGACGAATGGACTCTTTCACTTTTCAAACAGGGGCCAGACTAGCTGGTATGGCTTCGCCGATGCGATTAGGAGGGTGGCGGGAATAGAAAACTGCAAGCTGGTGCCGGTAACCACGGCTGAATATCCCACGGCGGCACGACGCCCGGCCTACAGCGTAATGGATCTCACCAAGATCAGTGATCGCTTCCGGGTGGAGATACCCACCTGGGAAGAGGCCCTCCAGCGTTGCATCCAAAAGATCTTACAAACTGAAAGTTGATTGCAATATAATATGTCATTGAAACAAGAGATAGAACGCCGGCGGACCTTCGCTGTGATCAGTCACCCCGACGCGGGGAAAACCACCCTGACCGAAAAGCTGTTGCTCTTTGGTGGGGCCATTCATGTGGCGGGTGCCGTCAAATCGAACAAGATTAAGAAGACAGCTACCTCCGACTGGATGGAAATCGAGAAGCAGCGCGGTATATCCGTTGCCACCTCGGTGATGGGCTTCGAGTATGAGGATTACAAGATCAACATCCTGGATACCCCTGGTCACCAGGACTTCGCCGAAGACACCTTCCGTACGTTGACAGCTGTGGACAGTGTGATCGTGGTGGTCGACGTGGCAAAGGGTGTGGAGACCCAGACACGCAGACTGATGGAGGTGTGCCGCATGCGCAACACGCCGGTAATGATCTTTGTAAACAAAATGGACCGTGAGGGTAAAGATCCCTTCGATATCCTGGATGAACTGGAAGAGGAGCTGCAGATTTCCGTGCGGCCACTGAGCTGGCCCATCGACATGGGAGACAGGTTCAGGGGGGTCTACAACCTCTTTCAGAAAAGCCTCGACCTTTATCAGCCCAGCAAGCAGGTGGTTACTGAATCAGTGAAGCTCGACATCAATTCCACCCAACTGGAGAAACATCTTGGAGAAGGTTTGTCGGAAAAGTTGCGGGAAGATGTGGAGCTGATTACAGAAGTCTATCCCGATTTTCAGCGGGAGGAATACCTTGCCGGGCGACTGGCACCTGTCTTTTTCGGGTCGGCACTCAACAACTTCGGTGTGAAGGAACTGCTCGACTGCTTCGTGGAGATCGCCCCATCGCCTCGACCGGTGAATGCGGAAGAACGGACAGTGGAACCTCTAGAAGAGACGTTCAGCGGTTTCGTCTTCAAGATCCACGCCAACATGGATCCCAACCACCGTTCCTGCATCGCCTTTGTGAAGGTCTGCTCCGGTCGGTTCGAGCGGAACGTCAACTACAAGCATGTCCGCTACAACCGCATGATGAAGTTTTCTTCACCCACAGCGTTCATGGCCCAGAAAAAAGAAATCATGGATGAAGCGTTCGCCGGCGACATTGTGGGCTTGCCCGACAACGGCAACTTCAAGATCGGCGATACCCTGACCGCGGGTGAAGAGCTTCACTTCAAGGGTTTGCCCAGCTTTTCGCCGGAGATGTTCAAGTACATCGAGAATGCTGACCCGATGAAGTCGAAGCAGTTGCAGAAAGGGGTCGAGCAGCTGATGGACGAGGGTGTTGCACAGCTCTTCACCAACCAGTTCAACGGGCGGCGCATCATTGGCACGGTGGGACAGCTACAGTTCGAGGTGATCCAGTACCGGTTATTGCATGAGTACGGTGCACAGTGCCGCTGGGAGCCTATCAACCTTTACAAGGCCTGCTGGATAGAGAGCGACGATGCGGCACAGCTGGCCGACTTCAAGAAACGAAAGTTCCAGTACATGGCGCACGACAAGGAGGGGAGGGATGTTTTCCTGGCGGAATCTAACTACATCCTGATGATGGCGCAGCAGGATTTCAAGAAGATCCGATTTCACTTCAACTCGGAGTTTTAATCCTTCGCCATGTGAATGGTCATCTGTGGGAATGGTATGTTCAACCCATGTGATACCAAAGCTTCGTAGGTCTGTTCATTCAGGTCGAAGGTGACGGGCCAGTAGTCGCCCGCGAGCGTCCAGACCCTTAATACAAAGTCGATGGAGCTGTCGTTCATCTTCACCATTCTCGACAGTGGTTCGGGATCTTTCAACACTTGAGGGTGCTTCTCGGCGATATCGAGCAGCAGACGCTTAACCAACTCCACATCGGAGCCGTAGTCCACGCTGATGGTCAGATCCACACGGCGTGTGGCTTGGGTGCTGTAGTTGACGATATTGCCGGTGGAGAGGGGGCCGTTGGGGATATGCACCGTCTTGTTGTCGAAGGTGGTGAGGGTGGTGTAGAGAATACCCACCGATTGCACGGTGCCCGCCACGCTTTGTGCTTCGATGTAATCACCGCCCCTGAAGGGTTTGTTGAAGAGCAGCATCACCCCGCCTGCAAAGTTGGCCAGGTTGTCCTTCACTGCCAGACCCACTGCCAGACCGATTGATCCGATGAGTGCGACCAGTGAAACGGGCTTCGTCCCCACGATGTTGATGATCAGGATGATCAGCGTGGCGAAGAGTGCTATGTTGACGATGTTCATCAGGAAGCTGCGCAGTGCGATGTCGTCGACTCTTCTGTTGAGCATCCGTTTAAAAACCTTGACGATCTGTTTGATGATCCATCTTCCCAGATAGAAGATCAGCAGAGCGATCACAACCTTGCCAAGAAGGTCGATGCTGCCAGTGAGAAAATGATCGAGCAGTTCCTCGAACTGTCCTGTTTTGATCAGTTCGGCAGCAGTTGGTGATTGTTCAACAATGAGGGCTACTGACTCTGTGGTGGAGGTTCCCGCTTGTGCGAATAGAATATCGTTGGGCATGTAGAATGTAGTTTTTTTGATTTAACTGTGATTCAAACAAAGATAACATTTTTTTGTTTACATTTGCCCTGATAACGTTACTACATACCCTCTATGAGAAAATATTTTTTACTGATCATACTCTTTTCCTTTTTCACTATTTCGCTCACAGGTCAGAACTACCAAGCCTGGGTTGACAATGCCGCACGCCATATCGAAGCAGACCGTCTCGACAGTGCTGCGATATCATTGCAGCGTGCCATGTCGCTCGATCCGATGAATGAGAACAATCCGGTATTGCTCCTCAATTTGGGGATTATCCAGCGTCAACAGGGCCTTGCCGATGATGCCTTTATCTCCTTTACGGCTGCCTTAGCCAATAACCCGATACAGGATGTGGTATTGCATCGCAGGGCATCACTGCTGAGTGAGATGGGACGTTACGATGAGGCGATAGAAGATTACACCACCTTGATACGGGACTATCCTGAAGAGGTTGAGGCTTATTACAGACGTGGGGTGCTCTACCTTGAACAACACAACCGGCTCAAGGGAGAGGCCGATTTCGTGAAGGCGAATGAACTTGATCCCGATCACTTCTTTACACAACTGAGCAAAGCGCTGCTCTTCAAGCTGGAGGACAACTGGGAGGCAGCTGAAAAGATCTACAGCAGGCTGGTTGAAACGGAACCCAATCCTGATCCGAGCATCCTGCTGAACCGTGCCGAGTGTTATGTGCATACCGGGCAGACTTTCCGTGCATCGGCCGATTTGAGAACGATTGAACCGTCACAGCGCAACAATCCCTACTTCTATTTTCTACGGGGTAGGGTACGTCTGGATCAGTTCGACAAGGTGGCTGCCAGGGCTGATTTTAACAAAGCCAGGGAGATGGGTTACGATCTGCCCCTGGTGGATGAATGGATCAAAAAAACCAAGTAATTTTTTGTCACATGAAATGGATTAACCGAAACGACAGCGAAGCCAACTACGAAGATCGCAGGGGCAGGGGGCATGGGAAACGAAATGCAGCTGTGGGTGGTCTTGGGGCGATCGTGATCGCCATCATCGCCCTGCTGTTGGGACAGAACCCTTTCCAGGCAATTGACATGGTGAGCAGCATCGCACCGGGGGAATCGACAGAGATGGTGGATCCTTCCCGTGCGAATGAGAATGAGGATCTGAAGGTCTTCACCCTGGGGGTATTCAACAGTGCCAACGATGTCTGGGCTGAAATCTTTCGTACACAGATGAGTAGTGACTATGTACGTCCTACACTGGTCACCTTCACCGATGCCACCGTGTCGGAATGCGGAGGAGCCACGGAGTCTGTAGGTCCATTTTATTGCCCTGCCGACCAGAAGATGTACATCGACCTGGACTTCTTCCACCAGCTCAAATCGGAGTTCGGTGCCAAGGGCGACCTGGCTATGGCCTACGTTACCGCCCATGAGGTGGGTCACCACGTGCAAAAGTTACTGGGAATCATCGACCAGATGAATCAGTATCGTGGCCGTATCAGTGAGACCGAGTACAACCGGCTGAACGTGAAACTCGAATTACAGGCGGACTTCATGGCTGGGGTGTGGGTTTACCACGCACAGCGGATGAACATGATCCAATTGGAGCCGGGCGACTTGGAGTCGGCCATCAGTGCCACCACGGCAGTGGGCGATGATACCATACAGAAGCGCTCCATGGGCTACAGCGTACCGGATTCATTCACCCATGGCACCGCAGCACAACGTACCTACTGGTTCCGCAAGGGAATGGAGAGTGGTGATATCAGGCAGGGAGACACCTTCAACGATCCGGCACTACGTTAATTGATCGTTTGCAAACATTCTGATTTGATTCCGGATTCTGCTGGTTGTCAATGAAAGTAATCAACAGAAAAGCCCATATGGATTGACATATGGGCTTTTCTGTTGCATTAAAAGTACACCCGGCGAGAATCGAACTCGCATCGTCGGAACCGGAATCCGGTATTCTATCCATTGAACTACGGGTGCCTGAATCTTTATCTTAATCTGAAAGAGCCGTTTTCCCATTTAACGAGAAGCGTATCACCCACCAGAAAAGGAGTTATTTCCACTATTTGATCGTCGGTTAACCGCTCCCTGTAATGCAGTTCCAGCGTCAAATCCGTTCCTGTTTTACCGAAACGGGCTGAGATTGGAAAAATGTCCGGCAAAGATACGGCATATTTGTAATTATCCGAATCTTTTTTCGAAGAATTGAAGAAAATTTCGCTGGAAAGCTGTGGAAGAAACAATTCCTGATCCAGTTCTTCCCAGTTGGTCGTAAAAAAGTATATTCTACTGTCACACACGCCGGCACATACTGTCTGGATAACTGAAACAATCAGTGAATCGCTGGAGAGAGGCAACACCTTGAGCTGAAGATCGCCTGCATCTGAGGTGCGAATGTGCACGAAATCATTACTCTGTGCAATCTTGCCGATCTCACCCAGTGCATAGGGGACAGATGTTTTTCCGCTGTCCACCAGTAACATGGTCTTGTTGGCTTCGGAAACACCGGGAAGCAATTCCGAGGGCATAGAACGAAACAGGTCGGCTATTGTTTGTCCTGTAGCCGTCATTGAAAGCAGCAACAAAAATATGGTCGTTATCTTCTTCATCATGTAAAATTTATCGTGTAGAAATACACCTTTCCGGAGTGTTTATTATTGGATTGGACTACTTCTGATCAGTTGTGAGTGGTGGTGCATAATAAGCTCCCACTTTAAGAATGTGTGAGATATCCCTTGTTCCGTGAATCGTCACCTTTATTTTTTCCGGTACTACATCCCCGAAGTGAAGCAGACGCTTGTACCCTATTGTGGTCCCTTCGGTCAATGATGACCATTCATTATTGATCCAACCTTCTACAGTGAAAGATTCCACTCGTTGTCCTTTTCTGATATCCTCCTGCAACATCACCGTGTTGATTGTTTCCCCCTTCCTGACCATATACTCCCTTGAAGCACCTGTGCGAGCTTTCCATTCCATTTCACCATCTATAAGCAACTCATTTTCGAAGAGAGTGGAGAGGTAGTTGCCAAACTGCCTGAGCCGTTCAGCATCATTTTCATGTATTCTTCCCCGGGTGTCGGGGGGCACATTCAGCAGAAGCACCGAGTTCATGCCTACCGACTGAAAATAGATATCAATCAGCTGTGACAGACTCTTCACCTTGTCATCTTCTTCGGGGTGGTAAAACCATCCTGGACGAATCGATACATCGACTTCAGAAGGATTCCAATAAAGAGTCTTTGCCTCCTTGATCAGTTCCCTGCTGCCAAGATCTTCAGCAGTATGTGAGATGTTCAAACGCTCATTCTCACTTCTGACCGATTCATTGATTTCGGGGTAAAGAGGAGTGACACTCCATTCAGTTTCGCGTCCCAGACCGTTTTCATTCCCTACCCAACGTACATCATCACCCATGTTTGCTTTCACAGCTCCTGGTTGCAGACTGTCAATCACATTGTAATAACGCTCCCAATTATACTCCTGCTTCTTCCCGTTGGGTCCTTCTCCGTTGGCACCGTCAAACCATACTTCGTCGATAGCCCCATATTGGGTAAGCAATTCGGTGAGTTGTTTGACAAACAGTTCGTTGTATCTTGGCGAATCACCATAGCTCTCGGCATTGCGGTCCCACGGTGAAAGGTATATGCCGAACTTCATGTCATACTTGTTGCATGCCTCGCTTACTTCACGCACCACATCTCCCTGACCGTTGCGCCAGGGTGATGCTGCGACCGAATGGGAAGTGGTTTGGGTGGGCCAAAGACAAAAGCCATCATGATGCTTGGCGGTGAGGATAATCATTTTAAATCCGGCCTGCTGTAGGACTGTTACCCATTGTTCTGCATTGAAATCGGTGGGATTGAATAACGCAGGGTCTTCATTGCCGTCACCCCATTCTTTTCCAGTGAATGTGTTCATTCCGAAATGAATGAAAGCCGTTAATTCGAGTTGTTGCCATGCATACTGCCGCTGAGTAGGAACAATATATGCCGACAATTTGACTTTCTGATCGGAAGTAAGTATATCGGGAAAAGTCAGTTTCTTTTCAAAATAGGTATTGGCTCTTTGGTTGCAGCTTGTGGTCAGCAACAGCAATAACAGAATTCCAAACACGAAATTATTCCTCATATGGCTCATGTTTCGTTCAACGCTGAACAAAGTTACGATATTTGATTTAATATCGCACAAAAAAAAGCCACCCCTGGTGGGATGGCTGAGCCGATCTGTTGTTAATTCAGCTTATTGATTTTGTTAAATCGGCAGCTTACTCAACAACTTCTACAAGGCTGTCAGCAGCAGCAGCAAGGGCAGCCGCTTCGGCAGCTTCAATAGCAGCCTGGATGCTGTCGGCCTGAACTTTTGCAATGCTGTCAAGACGAGCAGCTTCAATCAGACTATCTTGTCTAGCTTTTTCGGCCTCCTGAGCATTGTTGCAAGAAACCAACCCCAGTGTTGCTACAACGGCAACCAATAACAATACTTTTTTCATTCTTTAATGATTTTAAACGATAAATAAATTTGTTTATTAAAAAACGATGCAAATGTACAGCAAAAACATGTTATGTAACATATTCTTGTGGAAATCTATAGTTAAATATCATTAAAACATGAGATGTCGACAACAATCCATTCCCTAAACGGTCAGAATCGCCAATAAAATTACATTTCAACTATACAAAAAACGCTTGATGCTTTTCTTGGGTGTTTTCTCAAATTCATTCTCTACCAGTTCTATCTGGCTGATTTTTTCGTAGCTGGCAACCGTATTATTGAGAGTATTCCTGTTTTCCTGCATGATGGAAGCAAGCTTCTCCGGTGTGATCTGGTCAGCTGCGAGAGCGGCCATATCGGGATAGACCATCGCAACTAGCCGGAAGTCACGGAGCACCACCACACTCTCAGCAACATAAGGCAGGTTGTTGAGGCGTGATTCAATCTCTTCAGGATACACATTCTGACCATTGGCCGTCAGTAACATCGTTTTGATTCGTCCCTTGATGAAAAGTCGCTTACCCACCATGATGCCCGAATCGCCTGTTTTCAACCATCCATCGTCGGTGAAAGCGGCAGCAGTTGCTTCCGGATTCTTGTAGTACCCTTTCATGACATTTTCACCACGAACCTGAATCTCTCCCGGTATTTTCTCCGGTTCCGGAGAATCGATGCGTGCCTCCATAATCCCTTCCAAGACGGAACCGCAGGAGGTGGGGACGAAATTATAGTGGTGATCATAGGAGATGAGTGGTGCACATTCGGTCATGCCGTAACCCACTGAGAATGGAAATTTCATCTTGTGAAAGAATGCTTCCACCTCGGCATTCAGTGCAGCACCACCAATAACTACCTCGCGGAAATTACCTCCCAATGAGTGAATCAATGATTTTTTGATCTTCGAAAGAATAAGCTTCTCTAACACCGGGATTTTCATTGCGGCTTTCACGATCGGTTTGTCAATGATAGGGAGGATCTTTTTCTTGTATATTTTCTCAAAAATCAATGGTACCGACATGATCAATGTGGGTTTCACCTCCTGCAACGCATTTATCAGGTTCTGAGGGGTGGGAATCACCCCGAGCAGGGTACTGTGTACCCCAGCAGACAATGCATAGAGGAAATCAAACGCACATCCGTAGACATGGGCCATGGGCAGAAATGCCAGGTTTCTCTCACCGTTGAACAGCAGGTCAAGCTTGTGTGCATAGGTTACGTTTCCTGCGAAATTATTGGCCGTGAGCATGACCCCCTTGCTGAAACCGGTAGTACCTGAGGTATAGTTGATGCAGATTACCTCCTCGTTACCCACTTCTGCATAACGAATATCATCTTTGCTAAAACCCTGTGGGTAGTTTATCCTGAACAGATCATCGAGAGAATCGATGATCTCTTTTACTTCGGCTCTCTCTGAGTTCAGCAGTGTGAAGTTGGGTATTTCAAATACCGGTACCTTGATCCGCTCCTTATTCAGCTTGCTCCAGAGTGATTCGTTTACAAAAACCAGGCGTGAATCGGAATGCGTGATGATCTCCTCCATGCTCTCCGGGCTGAACTCGTGGAGGATGGGTACGATGACTGCTCCATAGGTGATGGTTGCCATGAAAAGCATCGACCAGGATGAGTGGTTCTTACCAATCAGTGAGATCTTGTCACCTTTCTCAATTCCCAGTTCCCTGAAAAGAAGATGCAACCGAGCAATTTCACGGGCCAGTTCACCGTATGTGTAGGTGGTGTTTTCCTTGTAATCGGTCACGGCTGGCTGTGGCCAATTATTTTTAAAACTAATTTCGTAAAGTTGAATGAAATTCTGCTCGATCATGATTGCACATTTATGCTAAATATGTGCAAAAGTACAACCTGGATTTCAGATTACAAAACAAACAGGAGTCGAAATGGCAATAAATATTGTAATTTTGTGGGCTAAATTACCTAAAAGTTGAAATTTTCTTGTTCGGAGGCTCAATCACAGCTGAATTCCATCGGACATTGTAACGATTATGATTGATCAAACTGTTTTTCAAAATAAGAGAGCTGCATATTACACACTAGGTTGTAAGCTTAACTTTGCCGAAACTTCGGCAATCGGACGGCAGCTTCTGGATGCGGGTGTAACACGTGCACGCAGGGGGCAGCAGGCCGATATCTGTGTGATTAATACCTGTTCAGTAACCGAGTTGGCAGATAAAAAGGGGCGACAAGCCATTCGAAAAGCAATTCAAGAGAATCCTTCCGCATTTGTTGTGGTGACAGGTTGTTATGCACAACTCAAGCCGGAGGAGATCGCCAAGATTGAAGGTGTCGACCTGGTGTTGGGTGCTGAGCAAAAGCTCGATGTGGTGAAGTATCTCGATGATTTGCACAAAAAAGACAAAGGAGAGGTGGTCACCTCCAAGACTCATCGTATCCGTTCCTTCGTGCCGTCGGTCTCTGCCGATGACCGCACTCGTTATTTCCTGAAGGTGCAGGATGGTTGTGACTACTTCTGCTCTTTCTGTACCATCCCCTTTGCCAGGGGGCGGAGCCGCAACGGCTCCATAGCCGATCTGGTGAAGCAGGCTGAGCAGGTGGTTCAGGAGGGAGGCAAAGAGATTGTGCTCACTGGTGTCAATATTGGTGATTTCGGACGTACTACCAAAGAAACTTTTATTGAACTGCTGCATGCGCTGGACAAGGTGGAAGGGATCGAGCGGTTTCGGATCTCCTCCATTGAACCCAACCTTCTGACCGATGAGATCATCACCTTTGTGGCAGGCTCCCGACGTTTTGCGCCCCATTTCCACATGCCGTTGCAGGCGGGATCGGATGCCGTGTTACAATTGATGAAACGCAAATATGACACGGCGCTCTTTCGCCACAAGGTGGAGATGATTAAACACATCCTCCCCGATGCGTTTATTGGAGTAGACGTGATTGTGGGTGTGAGGGGCGAAACCGATGACTATTACGAGGAGAGCAAAAAATTTATCGAATCGCTCGACATGTCGCAGCTGCACGTCTTCACCTACTCCGAACGTCCCGGTACGCAGGCGCTGCAGATCGATTATACGGTTGACCCCAGGAAGAAGCATGCACGGAGCAAGATGCTGCTTGATATCTCTGATGAGAAGTTGCATCGTTTTTATGCTTCCCAGCAGGGAACGCTGAGAAAAGTGCTTTTTGAACACACGAAAAGAGGGGGCAAGATGCATGGCTTCACTGAGAATTATGTGAAGTTGTATGCTGATTATGATCCGTCGCTGGTGAACCGCATTACTGAGGTCACAGTTGGAGCATACAACGAGGAGGAGATGGCCATGGAAGCAATTTTCTGAGGATGGAGGAGCAAAAGGAACATATCGGTACCCGGTTGTTGGTCGCAATAGCAAGTCTTCTGGCTTTGCTTCCTTTTCCACTGCTCTATTTGTTATCTGACATGCTCTTTCCGGTTGTCTATCATCTGGCAAGATACCGACGGAAAATGGTCCGAAAGAACCTAAGCAATGCATTTCCGGAGAAAAGCAAGCGAGAGCTCATCATCTTGGAGAAGGCTTATTATCATCACCTCTGCGACTATTTTGTGGAGACTGTGAAAACCCTTCAACTGTCGGAAGAGGAGATAAAACAGCGAATGCACTTTGAAAATCCGGAACTGCTTAATAATCTTATGAAGGATGGCTCTTCCTGCCTTGTATGCCTAGGTCACTATGGCAACTGGGAGTGGGTGCCCTCCATCAAGTTGCATCTCTTGCCCGGAGTGGAGGCAGGGCTGGTATACAAGCAACTGCATTCTTTCTCCTTTGACCAGCTGTTCCATGAGATCAGGGGACGCTTTGGATCCCTTCCCATTGAGAAGAGAAGTGTTTTGAGAACGCTGGTACGTAAGAAGAAAGAGAGTCAGACAATCGTGGTGGGATTTCTTTCCGATCAGCGGCCACCGCGCATTTCGGACAAGTACTGGACGACTTTCCTGAACCAGGACACCCCATTTCAAACCGGTATGGAAAAGATTGCCCGAGGCCTCTCCATGTCAGTCGTTTATCTTGATATTGAAAAGGTGAAACGTGGTTTTTACCGTGGTCGGTTTGTCACTCTTTCGGAAGATGCCTCTATGACAGAGAATGATTCCATCACGGAGGCCTATGCACGGTTGCTCGAGAAAACGGTACTTCGCTCGCCAGCGTTATATCTATGGTCGCATAATTTGTGGAAGTTCAGAAAAGATGGTTAAAACATCTGTAATCATACTCAACTGGAATGGCAAGAAGCTCCTGGAGCAGTTCCTGCCCACTGTAGCTGCTCATACCATCGGAGAGGAGAGTCGTCTGGTTGTAGCCGACAACGGATCTACTGATGATTCAGTTGCGTTCCTTCTAGCAGAATACCCCCATATTGAACTGATTCTTTTTGATCACAACCATGGGTTCGCAGAAGGCTACAACAGGGCTATACAACAGGTCGACTCCGAATATGTGATCCTGCTGAACTCAGACGTGGAAACAACAGCAGGCTGGATCCAACCATTGATTGCCTATCTCGATGCCCATCAGGATGTTGCAGCCGTTCAGCCAACAATCCGTTCCTTTCATCAGAAAAGCCACTTCGAGTATGCCGGTGCAGCAGGGGGATTCATCGATTGTTACGGTTATCCATTTTGCAGGGGACGAATTCTGGATACTGTTGAACATGACCAGGGGCAGTATATGGATGAAATACCAATTTTCTGGGCCACGGGTGCCTCTCTTTGCATCAGGCGGAGTGATTATATAAATGTAGGAGGACTCGATGCTCTCTTCTTTGCACACATGGAGGAGATTGACCTCTGCTGGCGACTCAATGCTCGGGGAAGGGGGGTGGTCTCCGTACCCTCTTCTGTGGTGTACCATGTTGGAGGTGCTTCCCTCGGCAAGGAGAACCCGCGAAAGTTGTACCTTAATTTTCGCAACAACCTGTTGATGCTTTACAAGAACCTGCCCAGCAAGAGATTGTTTTCTACCTTTTGTGTTCGGTTAATGCTCGATTTGTTGGCTGCTGTCCATCTTCTGACACAGGGAAAGGTGAGGAGCAGCATTTCAGTGGTGAAAGCATATCGTGATTTTCTGAAAATGAGATCATCTTATCGCCAAATACGGAGGGAGAATCTGCGTATGTCTTTAAATGCCATCTTGCCGGGAACCTACAGTGGTAGCATCCTGATGGCATATTACCTCCGCAACAAACGGACTTATGCATCGCTTATCAGCAGGAAGAAAAATGCTATTCGAAATGAAAACTGAGGGTGATCATCCGTTGGGTGGCCTTCGTCAATGATAAAGTGTATTTCATCAGATCCTCTTCCTTTAGGTCGCCACGTTCTCTCTCCAATAAATCGGTCAATCCGAAGCTGAACTTCAACTCGGGTGAAAGCGTGAAGAGGGGTAGATAAAAGCTACATCCGGCCCCAATCTCCACACCGTGATCGAACGATTTAAGCAAAACAGCCCTGTTTTTCTTTCTTGCAAGCTCGATACTGCCATATCCTCCCAAAATGAAATAGGGCTTATAATTGTTGATTCTGATTCCGGCGAGCTTAAGGTGAACGGGCAGGGTGAGGTAGTTGTTGCGAAGGATTTCGTTGTATTCCTCTCCCGTTTCCTGTTCGCGAAAAAGCAACTCCTTGCTGCCCAGGTTCAGTGAGGGGATCATTCTCAGGTTCAGGTAGCGGGAAAGATGCAGATCTCCGACGATTCCAACAGTGAAACCAGGCGTGTAATCCGGAATCTCCGAAAACCATACCTCACCATTTCCGCTTTGATATCCCGACTGTGTAAGAATTAAATCCTGGGTATGTATGCCCACAGTGAATCCCAGGTGAAACAGTTGCTGATCAGCATAGGGCCGATGCTGCAGGCTGCGTTGCTGACCCTGTGCGAGCAGGTGAACAGAGAGCAGCATTGCTATTGTAAACAGGTGTAAGGCAATCTTCATACCAGCTTAAAACGAGTATCCCAAACAGTTATTGTGTGGTGAAGTTGAAAGATTTAGTGATTCTTTTTCTATTATTCAAAAAACTTTCTACCTTTGCATCACAATCAAATCCAATTACACAAACTTAACTAATTATTCATTATGGCTTACGTTATTTCTGAAGATTGTATTGCTTGCGGAACATGTATCGACGAATGCCCTGTTGATGCTATCTCGGAAGGTGATATCTATGTGATTGATCCCGAAATCTGTACCGACTGCGGTTCTTGTGCAGAGGTATGTCCCACTGAAGCAATTCATCCGGCATAAATAGACGGATAACTTATCTGTTAGGTAAATGAGAAAGAGCTGAATCGGACGACGGTTCAGCTCTTTTTTTTGTCTGTTTGTGAAGAAAAAAAAGACGCCCCTACTGGGGCGTCTTCCTATTGGTAGTGTATGGTTATGCATTCACAGTGTTCATGTGCGCGATCAGGTCGAGCACTTTGTTGGAATAACCCCATTCGTTGTCATACCAGCTGATCACCTTCACGAAAGTAGGACTGAGTTGGATACCTGCCTTTTCGTCGAAAATGGAAGTGCGTGCATCACCGATGAAATCGCTTGATACAACATCTTCATTGGTATAACCAAGGATGCCTTTCAGTTCGCCTTCAGAAGCTTCCTTCATGGCAGCGCAAATTTCAGCATAAGAAGTTTCTTTGGCCAAACGTACGGTCAAGTCAACAACCGATACGTTGAGGGTGGGAACACGCATTGACATACCTGTCAGCTTTCCGTTCAGTTCGGGAATTACCTTGCCCACAGCCTTGGCGGCACCGGTAGAAGAGGGGATGATGTTCGCAGCAGCTGCACGGCCACCTCTCCAGTCTTTTGCAGAAGGACCGTCAACAGTCTTCTGTGTAGCAGTGGTAGAGTGTACAGTAGTCATCAATCCTTCCAGTACGCCGAACTTGTCGTTCAGTACCTTGGTGATGGGTGCCAGACAGTTGGTAGTACATGAGGCATTCGATACAAACTGTTCTCCCTTGGTGTAGGTCTTTTCATTCACACCGCAAACATACATGCGAGTGTCATCCTTTGAAGGGGCAGACATCACCACATATTTGGCTCCTGCGTCGATATGACCCTGAGCTTTGTCTTTTGAGAGGAAGAGGCCTGTCGATTCAACCACATATTCAGCACCTACAGCATCCCATTTCAGATCAGCCGGGTTTCTCTCAGCAGAAACACGGATGGTATTCCCGTTTACAACCAGGTTGCCATCTTTCACCTCTACCGATCCTTTGAACTGGCCATGGACGGTGTCGTATTTTAACATATAGGCGATGTAATCTACATCGAGCAAGTCGTTGATACCTACAATCTGGATATCATTTCTGTTTTGAGCTGCACGGAACACTAGGCGTCCGATGCGACCGAATCCGTTAATACCTACTTTAATCATACTTTATTGAATTTATTTGTAAAAAGTGTTTACCCTTGAAAGTCGTTTTTAACAGACAGAGTAATACAGCATTGTGGATTACATTTTTGTACTTACCGACAGTCTGAAACGATCCTAAAAACCATCTTTATGTTTACGTTACAAAAATACTAAATCTTTTCTTTTTAACGAAATAATTTCACCAAAAAAGGGTAAAATTGCCAATAGCAGTATAAAATGTAATCACCTGGCGGCAAACGGTGAACAAAATGGGAAGCAGAATCATTTAATTTAGAACAATGCAAGTATGATGAAGTGGTGCGTGATAATCAGCTATTAATTTACACATGACCAAAAACCGTCTGAATGTGAAACATATGAATCTGAAACAGAAGTTACGGGTGAAGGATGATACCCGAAACTTCTACAACGGGATTTTTATCGATCTGGGAGAGCTGGTGATCTTTACCGGCAATGTAATCAGGCAGTTGTTTCAACCTCCTTTTGAGCACCGTGAACTGGTGAAACAGGGCTTCCTGCTAGGGAACAAATCCCTCGCGCTGGTAGTGGTCACCGGTTTTATCATGGGACTGGTACTCACCATGCAAATGAATCCCATTCTATCCGATTTTGGAGCACAGACTCTGCTACCGGGGGTGATTGCAGTATCCATGGTACGCGAACTGGGGCCAGTCATCACGGGACTTATTTGTGCAGGCAAGATTAGCTCCGCAATCGGTGCGGAGATAGCAGCAATGAGGGTGACGGAACAGATTGACGCGATGGAGGTTTCCGGTACACGACCCCTCAGTTATGTGGTTGCCTCTCGTGTGATGGCAACCACCATTGTGGTGCCTGTGCTGGTGATCCTAGCCGACGCATTCAGCCTGTTGGGAGCCTTCCTGGCAGTCAACATCTTTGAAGATACTTCAATTACACTCTTCATGAACCGTGCTTTCTCAATGCTGGGATTCATCGATCTTTTTCCGGCAACGCTCAAGACGGTGTTGTTCGGTTTCTTTATCGGTCTGATTGGTTCCTACAAGGGATATACCGCCGGCAGGGGTACAGAGTCGGTCGGTCAGTCTGCCAACTCAGCTGTAGTGATCTCTTCACTCACAATTTTCGTGATTGACCTGATCTTTGTATTAATCACCAGCATCCTGTAACATCCCATGGAGAAAGAAATAGTAATTGAAATTGAGCAACTGTACAAATCATTCAGGGAGAAACATATTCTGAAGGGTATTGACCTGACATTACACAAGGGGGAGAACTTGGGGATAGTTGGCAAGTCGGGCATTGGCAAATCGGTGTTGACCAAGTGCATTGTGCGACTAATAGAAGCTGATAGCGGTAGCATCAATGTCCTGGGAACGGATGTGGTGTCATGCGATGGAGAGGAGCTCAATGAACTCCGAAAGAAGGTAGGATATCTCTTTCAAGGAGGGGCTCTTTACGACTCGATGAGTGTGCGCGAGAACCTCCTGTTTCCGGTCAGAAGGACTCAGTTTGTTGACCGTAAGCATGATACTGAAGAACTGATTGAGCGATCGCTGCGCAGTGTGGGACTACTCGATGCCATCGACAAAATGCCTTCGGAACTCTCGGGGGGTATGAAAAAGCGGATTGCCCTGGCGCGTACGCTAATCCTGAAACCTCAGATCATCCTTTACGACGAACCTACTACAGGACTCGATGCAGTTACCTCGGGCGAGATCAGTGAACTGATCCAGCAGATACGGGAAGAATACCAGACGGCAGCCATCATCATCACACATGACATGAAGTGCGCACGGATTGCCACTGATACCATCCGCATCATGAAAGAGGGACAGTTTGTAACCGAAGGAACCTACGAAGAGTTGAGTTGCTCTGGTGAGAAAGAGATACGTGATTATTTTATATAACATAAACCATAACGAAGTAAAAAGATGAAAAGAACCAAACAGGCACTGAGGCTTGGCATTTTTGTGGCATCAGCACTGATTTTGTTTGTAGTGGCGATATATTTGATTGGTAGTAAGCAGAACCTATTCTCTTCCAATACCGATCTGCATGCTTCCTTTAAAGACATCCGTGGATTGATGCAGGGCAATCTGGTACGCTTTGCTGGTATCAACATAGGCACGGTGAAGGATATCCGCATCGTAGCGGACTCTTCCGTTGTGGTCACCCTCTCCATTCGTGACGAATATACTGACTTCATCTACAAGAATTCGCTGGTGCAGATCGGACAGGAGGGGCTGATGGGAGGCAAGATCGTGCTCATCTCAACGGGTGATCCAGCCACCGGTAAAGTTGAAAAAGATGATTACCTGCCGGTAGCCGACGGTCTCGACATCCAGGCAATGATTGCCGAGGCAACCCAAATGCTGGAGGAGGCAAAAGGAACGGTGGCCAGCCTCCGCTCAATAGCCGACAAGATGGATCATGGGGAGGGTGATATCGCACGTTTGCTCAATGAGAAGTCGCTTACCGCCGGATTCGAAACGGCCACCAACCGACTGAACGAGTCTCTGACAGATATCAACAACATAACCGGGAAAATCAGCAGCGGCGAAGGGGATCTTGGCAAACTGATCCAGAGTGATTCCATCACCACGGAGGTGAACCGTATCATGGCCGGTCTGAATGTCACAACCCAAAGGGCAGACTCACTTGTGAATGAATTGTATCAGACTTCCTACTCGCTCAATCATGGAGAAGGCATTTTGCCACGGCTCCTGCACGACAAAGAGATGGGTATGAATGTGGATACGGCAATTGCAAAGGTCGATCATGGGGTTGTGCAGGTTACACGTGCGGCCGAGACCATTGCGAACAGTTGGATCTTCCGTCTTTTCTCGAAAAAGAAAAAGAATGAACCTGATACGCAAGTGTCGGTTCAGGAGATCAAGGTACAACCTGGCGATACTCTTCTGATAAGACATGAGGGGAAGGTGACCACAGAGAGTGGTGAGTAATATCTCACTAAACAGAATAACTGTTTAAACAATTTTTAGCATGGGTGTGTTATATAAGATAAACTTGGTGAAAACTTTTTCTTACACTAAAATATCATTGTTATGGGAATTTTATCATGGATTTTATTGGGTCTCATTGCCGGTGCTATTGCTAAGGCAATTCGTCCGGGCAAGGATCCCGGTGGGTGGCTTGTAACCATTCTGATCGGTATCGTGGGAGCTTTCCTGGGTGGCTGGATCGGTTCCTTCCTCGGATGGGGTACAGTTGATTCGTTCAGTTTGAGAACTCTTTTACTGGCTATTGGCGGATCATTGATCGTACTCTTCATCTACGCGGCCATCAGCAAGAGACGCTGATACATAACAGGTGAATCATTGAATTGCACCAGTCGGCATTACCGGCTGGTGTTTTTCTTGGGGAAGAGTGTCAAATCGCTCCTTTTTTATCTCCCGGCTTATGCATGAAGATATCAATCTTTTCAGTGGTCACCAGGCACCCGAGAGGCCCTCTTTCCTGGCTTCGAAGACAATATGCTCATAGAGTAATCCACTTCCGTATCTATCAGTACTACTGAGATAGATTCGCACTAACAGAGCTGTTTGATTGATTCCCATGTCAGATTGATTTGATGATGAGACGTCCTAAAAAGACTGCGGTTAATCCCAGGAAGAAACTGAGCCCCGAGTAGGTGGCGAACCGCATGAACTCGTTGTTCTGTAAGAGGATAAAAGCATCGTTGGAGAATGTGGAGAAGGTAGTAAATCCACCACAGAGACCCACTGTGAGGAAGATGCGCCATTCGGGGGTAAGCAAGTTGCCTCTTTCAGAGAGTCCGTATAATATGCCGATAAGGAAACTACCCAGGATGTTCACCGTAAAGGTGCCCCATGGAAAGAGGCTCTCCATATGTAGTTGAAAAAAGCGGGATACCAGGTAGCGGAGTGCCGAGCCTATAAAACCTCCCATACCTACTATCAGAACTGATTTGATCATTTAGCCTGTCTCTCTGTTTTAGTTAGTAGATTGTTGCTGTAAAGAATCCTAATACCCAGTAAGAGCAGCATCAAGGCGGTAAAGAGCGGCACATAAAAAATATCAACGGGATCAACTACAAAAGCAATAACCATTGCTCCCACAGAGATGATCACTGCTGTTACAGCATACCCTTTTTCCTCGTAAAACCAGGCATATGGGAACAAGTGTGCACCTGTAATAATTGCATAAGCCATAATGAAATAATCGGGATACTTCACGAAGATAAAAATCAAAAATGGGAAATAGATCAGTTGTGCAAAATTGAGCCACAATCCAAGTGGTTGCAGCGGATTGTCTTTTATCTTCCAGGTCGTTTTTAATATTTTCGAAAAAGCAAATGCCAATGGGAGCAATCCCCCTCCAAGAATAAAGGTAAATATACCTTTCTCGTAAGAAGAATTCATTGCATACCTCCAGATGATGAATATCCCCAACCAGCAAATTGTTGCAGCAAGTATAAAATCAACACCATTTTTTGCTTTTAGTCTGATCTCTGTTTTCAGCTCTTCCAGAAACTTTTCTCTTACATTTTTGTCGTGCATGATCAATCATTTACTGATGCAATAGTACGAATTATTGCTGAATCATGCAATAATTGAATTGTGAAGTTAGGGGCAATTTCATAAATGAGGTATTACTATTCTGTATGATGTTCGTTGGGTTGATTGATCTTTTCACCTCTTCCATATAGCAGATGTCCGGGAATAACAAACGCCAGGAGCCAGGCAAGTGATTCCACCAGCAACTGTTCCGGAAGTTTCATATAGGATGCCGTAAGGGCAAGCAGCCCAAATAACGTTCCCCCAATGATCATCAACGGGAAACGCAACATGATTGCTGTCATGGTAATCGCAAAAGCGGTCAGAATCATGAAGAGGGGGTGTTGCAGTTCAAAACGGATCTCATGCATTACGTTTTGCTGGATCAGGTTGACCAGTACCATACATACGATCAGTGCGATCCAGAGGGAGATCAATGAAAATCTCAACCGTTTTCCTCTTTTGTCTTTTCTATGCTCAGCAAAAAAATAAACGGTAAATGCAATCGCAATCACTGGTAGCGCAATCTGCAGGAAGTTTATGATATCTTCCAGCAGGAATGAATAGACCATTCTGCCTTCAACATATCCCATCAGTGAGCCGAATAGCATTAACCAGCCCCAAACGATAAAAAGTATCGCCCACTTTTTAACCCTGTTAATGGTAATTTCATTCATGGTGAAAGAATATTAAGCATGTAGAACAGATGCGATTTGTTGATCACTCCCCTACATTGGTTGAAGCAATTGTTGGATACAGTGAATTCTCTTCGGATACAAAAATTACATGTTTTTATTCAAACTGATGCAGCATGAAGGACAATTTTGAGCAACCCTGAACGGGCGATTTCACGCTACAATTCGTATATTTGTCTCACGATAAGTGTTTGCTCAATATTAACCATCAAAAAACATATCTCCATGCAAGTTCCAAAAGTGTATCTCCTCGGCACTCTTCTCCTTTTTGCTCTTCTTTTCAATTCATGTGGCAATATGGGTCAGGCAGAACCAAAACTGACTCCCATTGATTCCATCCGACTGAGTGACCCTTTTATCCTGGCAGACAAGGAAATGAATAGTTACTTTATGACCGGAACAGGAGGGATGGTGTGGAAAAGCAGCGATTTGAAGATGTGGGAGGGGCCTTTTCATGTAACAGAGGTGGACAGCAACTCATGGATGGGCCCCCGACCGATGATCTGGGCTGCTGAACTGCATAACTACAAGGACAAGTATTACTATTTTGCCACTTTTACAAATACCAGCATCAAGATTGATACAGTAGCGGGTAACGTCATCGACCGTCGTGCAAGTCATATCCTGGTCGCAGATAAGGCCGAAGGGCCATACAGACCGATGAGTGATTCGGTTTACCTGCCTGCACACATGCCAACACTCGACGGTACATTCTGGGTGGATACTGATGGGAAACCTTATATGGTATATTGTTACGAATGGCTTCAGAACCTGAATGGAACTATTGAAAAGATTGAACTGAAACCTGATTTGAGCGGTTCAGTGGGTGAGGGGCAACTGTTGTTTAAGGCCAGCGACTCCCCCTGGAGTCGTGAGAAGAATGAGGATGGCCTGGATGTACCCAACAAAGTGACAGATGGGCCTTTTTTGTTCCGGACAGGATCAGGCAGACTGGGCATGCTCTGGACAAGCTGGGTCTACGATGTTTATACACAGGGTGTGGCTTATTCGGAAAGCGGGACACTCGATGGACCCTGGATTCAGGAAGACGAACCGGTGACACCTCCCAACTTCGGCCATGGCATGCTCTTTCGGACCTTCGGAGGTGAAACGCTCATGGCGCTACATAGTCATAAGGATGTAAATGGCAGATACCATCGCGTACCACGCCTGTTCAAGGTTGATCTTTCGGGAGATAAGCTTTTGGTTACGGGAGAGTTTGTGCCATGAGGTGAACCAAACCGGATATTTGTTTGTTTCGACTGCTGTGCCGGGCCGTAGAATGCCCTCTCCCAAAACATTTAACAAATGAGCAATATCCTGGTATCCCCTCCGAAAAAAGGTTTTATAGGTTTCATCGAAAAAGGTGGTAACGCCTTACCACACCCAGCCATCCTCTTTGCAATCTTTGCCCTGATCACCCTGATCGTATCAGGAATCGGGTCATGGCTTGGCTGGTCCGGCATACACCCGGCAACGGGTGAGTCGGTAGATGTGGTAAACCTGCTCTCCCGAGAGGGATTGCACCGGATACTGCTGGAAATGATCGACAGCTATACAGGCTTTGCCCCGTTGGGTATCGTGATGGTAGCCTTGCTGGGTATCGGTGTGGCCGAAAGCAGCGGTCTGATAGGTACCGGTGTGAAAGCACTGTTGGTGAAAGCCCCACGTCGTATCATCACCCTGATGGTGGTCTTTACAGGTGTATTGTCGAACATGGCATCCGATATAGGCTACATTCTGATCATCCCGTTGGCGGGCAGCATCTTTCATTCACTGGGCAGGCATCCTATCGCCGGTATGGCAGCCGCCTTTGCCGGCGTGAGCGGTGGCTTCAGTGCCAACCTGCTGATCGGCACCATCGACCCCCTACTTGCGGGACTCTCCACCGAGGCTGCCAATATCATC
>Ga0209510_1000921_pt1 | contig 36597 bp, 34 predicted proteins | sample BiotimSIPDNA_FD_185749 | JGI IMG/M metagenome (GOLD analysis project Ga0209510, IMG submission 185749) | Anaerobic biogas reactor microbial communites from Washington, USA - Biogas_R1 time_0 SIP DNA (SPAdes) (version 2) | ecosystem: Engineered > Bioreactor > Anaerobic > Unclassified | place...
CTTGAGATCGTATGTTTTTAGCCCTGCGTTGATTTGAGCTTCATTTTCATATTCCCACTCTATCTCCTGATCGCCTGTACCCTTGTGAGTATCACCAGTTCTAACGTAGTGAATATCCACCTTGTAAGATTCGAGTTCAACATTATCTGTCAATTCAGCACTGATATTCAATGGGGCATTCTGCAAAACTTCTGCGTTGGCTGCAGGAGCCAAAATCTCTATTGTTGGCTTTTGCTTATCAGCCGTAGGTTCATCTTTCTTGTTTTTACTCTTACAAGCCCAAAGGGTTATGGCAGCAATAGATAACAGGCCTAATGTCTTGAAATTCATAATATTGTATATTTGAGTTAAATTCGTGGTGTTTTATACGACACAAAGGTAGTTTTGGATTCCTTTTTGTTAAAATATATTGTTGAAAATAACTGATTTTTCTATTCCAACTCTAAAATGGGATGTTTATCAGTATTTGAATACTCCTTCCGGGTTCGGGTATCCCAACTTTCCGATAGTAGCTAAGGTGATTGAAATGTTTAGCATTCAGCAGATTGTCGGCTTTAAGGCTGATCTCTGCACTATTCCCTGCCACGTTGACAGGAATCAGAATTGAAGCCCCAAATACTTTATATCCGGGTGTCTCATCTTCATTGCGAGCCACATGATCCTGCCTTGCGACCAGCCTGGCATTAACTGAAAAACGCCATTCACTGTTATTTATTGCGATGGGAAGCAGATAAGTGAGTTGTCCAAACACACTGGGTGGAGGAGAAAGTGGCAGGGGATAGTCGGCACCGTCGGTCTGACTGTTACTTATCCATTCTCCATTAATAATATATTCCCATCTGTGACCAATGACATCTCTGTATTCGAGTTCGATACCCATCATCTCGGCTTCCGATTCAGTGTACACATAGACTTGTCCCGCATGGGGAAGCAGACTCCAGCGTCCTGAAGGTTTCAGGAAGATATAGTTGGAAAACCTATATATATAGGGCGAAAAGACAACTTTTCGCCTGCCCTTGCTGTACTCTGCCACAAGGTCGGCATAATAAGCAATCTCGGAATCCAGGTCACTGCTTCCAGCCTCATGTCTGAAGGAGCTGTGGTGTACACCATTGGCAGCCAGTTCGTTGGCTGTAGGGGCTCTGAAGCTCCTACCCAGGTTAAGGCTGATGTTCAAGGGATCTGAGACTTTGAATTGCAGGCCAGCCGACCAGCTAAAATCACTAAAGGTTCTGTTGACTGCGCTTGCCCTTTGGGCATGGGCTCTGGAAGCTTCATCACTGTGTCCTTTTCCTGCCAGGTATTTATAGAGCAAGGGATCGAAATATGCACTTACATCAAGTTGGTTATGATCATATCTCACGCCAGCATTGAGATTCAGACGAGACGATAGCTTATACGCATACCTAAGGAAAAGTCCGGCCGAACCCTTTTCAAATTGCGGCATCAGGAAACTGTAGCCTGCCACACTGTTATTCTGTTGCTGCAACTGGATTCCTGCCGTGAAATCCTGGTTGTTGTTTACCCTGTAGTTCCACTTGATATTGCCTGACCAGGTGCGTAGCATAAAGTCGAGTTCCAGATCCGGATCTTTTTCAGGAGCCACCTGATTGGCGAAATGGGTGTGAAAGGCAGCATACTCCTGTCTGTGGTTTTGCTGAAACCCCATATCTATGTTGAATGCCGAGTGAGGAGTCTGTATGATTGTGCTTGATGTAAGTGAACGATGTTCTATCTGCTGGTAGGGATACTCAATATTTCTGTCGTCACCGTCATCCTGCACCCTGCTTATATCCGGTTCACCATGGGCTCCTGGGAAGAAGCCCGACTTCTGCCACACCCTGGCTGCTGACAATGATGTTCTCCAGTGATTGCCCCTGTACCCTACCTGGAGGAATAAGTCCTGTTCCTTGCCTGCACTATTTTTGAGTTTGCCACCGTAAATTGGGATACTACGGTTATTGTAGACTACTGTATCGATGGGAATACGGTAGTCTCCGTAATCAAGGATGCTGATGCGGGACTTAAAGAATAGTCTCTGACCGGCTCCCTGCAGCAGGAGGGAGCCTGCTGCAGTTTGGTTGACAGACTTGCCAAGCATTTGCACCTTACCACCAAGACCTTGTGCAGGGACAGTATTACTGCTCAGTTGTAGTATTCCTCCCATTGCATCACTCCCATGTTCGATAGCGGCTGCACCTCTTACAAGTTCCACCTCCTCTGTAAGGAAGGGGTCGACCTCAAGACCGTGATCTGCACCCCATTGCTGCCCTTCTTGTTTGATACCATTGTTTACTACTACAACACGGTTGAAGCTCATACCCCTGATTACGGGCTTTGCAGCAGAAGCCCCGATATTCATTGCATTGAATCCGGGTAAATGTTCAAGTGCCCCGACAAGAGTTCCGCTGACCAGCCTGCTTAACTCACTGCCACCAATGAGTTCGCTGTTACCGCCATTCCTGGCGGATCGGCTTTTGACAAGTATCTCTCCCAGGCTTAGGCTCGTTGGTTGGAGTACCACATGTATATGATGATTGCGACCTCCGGTCAGGATGGTATCTGAAGTCTCACAACCGATAAATGAAATGCTGATATGGATGCTGTCCTGGTCATCGTTGGGTAGTACAAAACGCCCATTTACATCACTTACCGCAAAGCCCTTGTTCCATGCAATATGAGCTCCAGGTAGAGGTTCCATATCTGTCCCGGTCACAAGACCTGCCACATGAAAGTTACTCTGGGCTGCCACCCCGAGTGGCAGCAACACAAGCATACATAATAATAGCCTTAACATTTATGGTCCTAATAGTCTTTTCAAAGCTTGTAAAAGTACTAAAGACCCCTGATGGTTCAGGCACTTTAATCTTTTTTAATAAAACAGGGTATAGTCCGGAGGCTTTTATTCGTCATTCGTGTAATTAAATCTGCTATTCAAAGGAATCGATATTTTATTAAATTACAGGTGAGTTATCTTTGACCCTGTAACGGCTGCAAAAGCCGGATAACCTAAAACTTCTTGAAATGAACAAAGCTAACTACACTAAAAGATACGGTTTCGGCTTAGTGGTGCTACTGGTAGGTATTGTGTTACTTCTGGATAATTTCGGAGTGATACCATACGAGGTAAGAGATGTTATATTCAGATGGCCGATGATTTTTGTTCTGATTGGTCTGATTAACGTGATAAATCGTGAATGGACCTCAGCATTGATACTATTCCTGATAGGCGCATTCTTTCTGTTGCCTACTCTGTCTGAACATTTTTCCTACCATAGCTTATGGCGGTTCTGGCCTGTTTTATTGATAATAGCCGGTTTTGGGATATTGAAGGGACGAAAGTCTTCGGGTTGCCATAGGATCAAAGATGCAGGCACTAATAGTACCGACTATCTTGATGTAGTGGCAGTATTCGGTAGTAGCACAAACAGAATCAGATCCGACAATTTTCGAGGGGGTGAGATTGTTGCTGTCTTTGGTGGTTGTGAGATATACCTAACTGATGCTATGCTGTCACCTGAAGGGGGAACTCTTGATATAGTTACTGTCTTTGGGGGAACCAAATTATATGTGCCGCGCGACTGGCATGTAAAGGTTGAGTCCTCAAATGTGCTTGGTGGATATGTTGATAAGCGTGTCGGGGTAGGTGAGAATATAGATATGACCAGAACCCTTAAGATAGAAGGAGTGAATGTATTTGGTGGTGTGGAATTGCTAAGTATGTAACGGAATGCTGCATCCGGTATTAACCCACAAGTATGTATACCCTGGACTGATCCTTTTCTGGGCCTTTCATGCAGTATTGCCGGCTGCTCTCCTGCATTACTACGCTGACCTTGAGTGGACCTATGCCCTTGTTGACGGGGGAGTGTACAGTTTCGGTCTGGTGATTGTGGGACTGTCGTTGTGGTACCCGGTGTCATTCCGTACGCAGGAGATTCCGATAACCAGGAAGCTGCTTCATAACTCACTGATATGTGTTGTTGCAGCAGTAATCTGGATATTGGTGTCATCATTTTTGTGCAGAATATTGCTTGGAACCAATCAACACTATATTGAAGTGGCCAGTACGGTGCTCCCCTTCAGGATTCTGTGGGGGATTAACGAGTTTGTTATGTTTATTATTGCCAGCCATTTCTTTATATTCTACACAGATCTGGAAGAAAAGCGATTGCAGGAGGAGGTGCTCAAAAAGCAGGTGAAGGAGTCGGAACTAAAAACCCTAAAGGCCCAGTTGAATCCGCATTTTCTGTTCAACAGCCTCAACTCGGTGAGCGCTCTGACGCTCACTGCACCCGAAGATGCACGGCATATGCTGGCACAGTTGTCCGAACTGCTGCGTTATTCGCTTAGCAATAATCAAATGGCGATGATTTCCCTTAGCAAGGAGATGGAGAATATTCGCCGCTATATGGAAATTGAGAGGGTGAGATTTGGAGAACTGCTCAACTATGAGGAGGAGATAGCTGCAGATTGTGAAAAGAGCATAGTTCCTGCGCTTATTCTGTTGCCCCTATATGAAAATGCTATCAAGCACGGTTTATATGAGAGCCTTGATCCCGTAACTGTCAGGACTAAATGTTTCAGGAAGGGCAACAACTTGTTTGTTGTGGTAAGCAACAATTTTGATGCAAGTGTATCATCTCCGGTAGGAACCGGTCTGGGACTGAAACATACTGCCAATATACTACGCAACCTCTTTGGAAGAGATGGACTGCTGGTGGCAGGAGCCTCGGACGGGATTTATACAGTTCGTATATGTATTCCTCAAAGTTAAAAGCATGGACAATAACCCTGTCTACACAGCTATAATAGTGGATGATGAAGCGCCTGCGCGCTCCATCATCAGGCAATATCTTGGACGTCATGCCAATGTTGAGGTCATTGGTGAATGTGCCAACGGTTTTGATGCAATCAAAATGGTAAGGGACCTGAATCCTAATCTTATGTTTCTTGATATCCAGATGCCCAAGGTGAGCGGCCTGGAGCTTCTTGAAGTGCTGGAAGATGCGCCTCAGGTGATTTTTACTACGGCCTATGATGAATATGCTTTGAAGGCTTTCGAGCTGAATGCAGTGGATTATCTGCTTAAGCCATTCTCACTTGAGAGGTTTGATGCGGCTCTGAACAAGGCCCTTGAAAGACTTGCAGGAGGACTACCTGCTCAGCGTCCTCCGGTTGAGGAGATCAGGAATGAGAATCCCGAGAAACTAAATCGTATAGTGGTAAAGAAGGGTAGTAGCATTTCTGTTATACCGGTAAGTGATATCTTGTTTCTTGAGGCACAGGAGGAATATGTGATGATATACTCAGTCCAGGGTCGCTTTATGAAGCATCAGACTATGCATTATTATGAAAGTCACCTGCCCGAGAATGAGTTTGTAAGGATTCACCGCTCGTATATCGCAAATATCACCAAGATCAGCAAATTGGAGCCTTACGACAAGGATAGCTATATAGCTGTGATGCCGCCCGACCACAGGCTGAGGATTAGTCGTACCGGTTATAGGAAACTTAGAGAGAAACTGGGGTTCTAAGTGATATTCGGATTGCTTTGAAGCCGTAAAGGTAGGGGCTACTTGATTGTAACTTTGGGTTTCAGGCCTTCAATGAGACTGGCCAGTTGAGTACGCTTTATCTTGCCCGACTCAGTCAGGGGGAAGCTATCAACGATGTAGATTGCTGCCGGCATCTCGTAGCGCTTTACTAACTTTTTAATTCTTTCAGGTAGGGTAGCCATGTCGGACGGTTTGCCCTGACAAACCAGCACTATCTGTCGATCCAGCGTGCTGTGGGGTATATGAGAAATTGCAAAGGGTACATCCACGAGGTGGACTATCTTGTTTTCAATAGCTTCTGGTGAGTGCTTGATTCCACCGCTATTAATAATATTATCAGCCCTTCCTTTAATCAGAAAACTTCCGTCTTCCCTGATCTCGGCGATGTCGTTGGTTACCAAAAGCTGATCACATATACCCTTGGCATCTATGCAAAGGCAGGATCTATCATCCAATGAAAGCCTTACATCTGGCAGGGGAACAAAGCCATCGGTTCTTTCCTTGCCATTAATTCTGCGCAAGGCAATATGTGAAAGTGTTTCGGTCATTCCGTAGGTTTCATATGCCTTGAATTCCACCTTCTGCAATAGCCTGTCGAGTTCGCTATCCACCTTAGCCCCACCTATAATTACATCTCTGAGATGTAGAAGTGCGGGACTGCCCAACTTCAGCTCGTTTAGCATCTGCATTGGAGTGAAGGCCGCAAAGTCAACCACACGGTCAATATCTGCCAAAGGGTGGGAGGATGGTTTAACTGCTATGAGGTCAAGGTTACCGACAAGGGCCCTTACAAGCATCATCCTGCCGGCGACGTAGTTTGCCGGCAAGCAGAGCAAGGCACTCATACCGGGTTTGAGATTAAAGAACTTAAGGGTCTTTAAGGCTGAGTTGATCATTGCAGCCTTGCTTACCCTAATCTCTTTTGGAGTTCCTGTGGATCCTGAGGTGTACATTGTCAGTAGGGCATCTTCATTTGCCCATGCCTTCAGAAAGCCAAGCACATCCTCACCCTCCCTCTCCTTGAGCCTGTCAAGAGTGCTAAGACTGTAGTTGAATCCATTGATTTTTATAGTGTTGTATTGAAGGTGCTCCATCTCAAATAGTTATACTGGCTGTCTGTAATGAAGGTGCCCGTTCTCAACAACAAGAAAGCTCCCGGTATTGTTGCTGAAGACTTGTCCGGTACCCAGTCCCTGAGGCATGGGATTGCCAAGTGTTGCTGTCCACTGGGCAATGGCATTCAATCCGGTATTAGCTTCAAGAGCAGAGGTAACCCACCAGCCGGTGCCCAGAGATTTTGCATGCTTTATCCATTCTTCGGAGGCCTTGATGCCTCCGAGCAAACTTGGTTTAAGTATTATATACTGAGGTTTTATAAGTTCGAGCAAGTACCTTTTTTCTTCAGGTCTGTTAATTCCAATCAACTCTTCATCCAGGGCAATAGGAACAGGGGTATTGGCGCAGAGTGTAGCCATCTCTTTTTCGTGGCCGGCCCTGATAGGTTGCTCGATGCTATGTATCTTAAGCTTTGCCAATTCTTCCAGAATTCTTTTAGCTTGAGTAGGAGTGAATGCACCATTTGCATCAACACGCAACTCTATGGTTTCAGGACTAAAGCGCTTGCGCAGTGAGCGCAGCAGTGACAGTTCACTATCAGTATCAAGTGCCCCAATTTTGAGTTTCAGGCAGGAAAAGCCATCCTGGAGTTTGGCCTCAATCCTGCGGCTCATCTCATCGAGATTTCCCATCCATATCAGACCGTTGATGGGAATTGATGTAAGGCCATCTGTAAAAGACGAAGGGAAAAGTATATTTCTGCCACCTTTATGTAGGTCTATAAGTGCAGTTTCAAGTGCGAACCTTACTGCAGGCCAGTCCATAAGGGAATGGTGCAGATCTACGGTATAATCATTTATATTGCCACAAACCTCGCTAAGCTTGTTTTCAAGGTCGGGTCTGTCGTCAATACTGAGATGGGGAAGTATTGAGCATTCACCGGTTCCCACTATCCCGGGTTCATCTTCATTCCACACACTGAGATAATAGCTCAACTTGCTGGTGAGAACACCACGCGATGTTCCTCCGGGTTCTTTGAAGTATAGTTTGTGAAGCTGGAACGATGCCTTATACATTATATTCTATGTTGAGTGGTGCTAAATTACAACCCCGGGATAGAAAATCCGAATAATTTACCGGATAACTATCAACGCCCTGCGTCGGTTCAGTGAAACACTTATATAGGTTCCTTTTATTTCCGGAAATTTTTATCCAATGAGCTTGCAGGTGGGATGAGTTGTGTATATAACAGGGAATGAGGGCGGTAGAGAGTTGACAAAATGAGTTTAAATACGGAAATTATTCTATAATGGTTCTAAATTGTGTAAACTAAAACAATATGAAGCTCTTTGATTGCAGACCTTTAGCCCTTGTTATGTGCTGCAGAGCATTTTTTTGATTCCACTTTCTATGTTTTACAACATATAATAGTCTTTTTGAAGCAAAAAATGAAACTTTGAGCAGTTTAATGCGTTGAAAAACAATAATATAAAATGCTCTTATAATTTGAAGGCTATTTCGGTTAATTATCATTAAAATCAATGAAGTTTGAACTAATTAAAGTAATTTTGCAGTAATAGAAATTTCAAACAAATATCCCATATAGTCTATGAAAAAATATGTGATCACAGTCAACAGCAAGCAATACGAGGTTGAGGTGGAAGAGGTAAGAGCTGCTGCGCCAGCTGCCCGTAAACAGGTAAATGGAACTACACAGGCGCAGAGGCCGGCTGCTGCAAGTTCATCCAAGTCTGTGAACGGAACCGCAGGAAAGACTCTTGTTGCCCCTATGCCGGGTAATGTGTTGAAGGTTCTTGTTGCTGAGGGCGAAAAAGTAACAAAGGATCAACCAGTATTGGTCTTCGAAGCAATGAAGATGGAAAACAACCTGACTGCTCCTGCCGACGGAACAATAGTCACGTTGAATGTAAAGGAGGGTTCTGTGATGTCTGTCGGTGATGTGCTTCTAGTAATTGAATAAGCATTTTTTGCAATGGGAAAAAGAATAGGTATTACCGAAACCATACTCCGGGATGCGCACCAGTCTCTGATTGCGACGCGTATGCGCACCGAGGTTATGTTGCCGATAATCGAAAAACTTGATGATATAGGGTATCACTCCCTCGAAGCTTGGGGCGGTGCTACCTTTGACTCCTGCATTCGATTTCTGAATGAGGATCCATGGGACCGTCTGCGTAAGATCAAGGATAAGGCAAAGAAGACTCCGTTGCAAATGTTGCTTCGTGGTCAAAACCTGCTCGGATATCGTCACTATGCCGATGACGTGGTTGAGTACTTCGTACAGAAGGCCATTGCCAACGGTATGGATATTATCAGGATTTTCGACGCACTGAATGACCCAAGAAATATCGAGACTGCTATCAAGGCATGTATCAAGGAAGGTGGTCATGCACAGGCCGCTATCTGCTACACTACAAGTCCTTTCCACAGCCTTGAGCAATTTGCCAAGGATGCCAAAATTCTTGAAGATATGGGTGCCCACTCTATCTGTATCAAGGACATGGCCGGTCTGCTCAAGCCTTTTGATGCATACAACCTTGTAAAGGCTATCAAGGAAACCGTTAAGATACCGGTACAATTACATACACACTATACAAGTGGTGTGGCTTCAATGACCTATATCAAGGCTATCGAAGCCGGAGTAGATGTTGTTGATACAGCAATATCTCCTATGGCACTTGGTACTTCTCAGCCTCCGACAGAACCGCTTGTTGCTTCTTTGGAAGGAACTGAATATGACACAGGTCTTGACCTTGTCAAGCTGAGTGAGATTGCAGAATACTTCACACCATTCAGAGAAAAATGGATCAAGGAAGGTCTGCTCGATACCAAGATGCTTGGTGTTGATGCCAATGCCCTGATATACCAGGTTCCCGGTGGTATGTTGTCCAACCTTGTATCCCAGCTTAAGCAGGCTAATGCCCTTGACAAGTATGAAGAAGTACTTAAGGAAGTTCCCCGCGTTCGTGAAGACTTTGGTTTCCCACCACTGGTTACACCTTCAAGCCAGATAGTTGGTACACAGGCTGTATTCAACGTACTTACTGGTGAACGCTACAAGATGGTTCCAAAGGAATCCAAGGGTATTGTTAAGGGAGAATATGGCAGGACTCCTGCTGCCATATCAGCCGAACTAACCAAGAAGATTCTGGGTGACGAAGAACCTATTACATGTCGTCCGGCCGACCTGATCGAGCCCGAGCTGCATACAATTCGTGAAAAGATCACCGAATATATACAACAGGATGAGGATGTGCTGACTTACGCCCTGCTTCCACAGGTAGCTGAGAAATTCTTCAAGGCGCGTAAGGAGGGTACACTGAATGCACCTGCTGCCCCCGTAGTTGAGGCTAAAGCTGCTCCGGCTGAAAAAGCTGCTGCAGAAGGTGATGACGAAGAACTAGTGGCAGTACTGTCTGCAGCAGTAGCTGCAACAGAAGGTGGGGCACCATCAGACTATCGTATAACAGGATTCCGTCAGGTAAGTCCCTGGGTATTGTACGAAAGGCTTAACCGATGACTCATTGATGCTAAATCTATATATGTGCTGAGAGGGTGGACACGCGAGTGTCCACCCTCTCTTTATGCCTGTTTTTTTGTCGGCGGATAGGGGGTGTCTGACGGTTATTACCACTGTTCCGTCGATTTGATTTTTTATGGCAATATTAACACTATACTTTAGCTTGCAAAATTGGTAGTTATGAATAAACTAAGAACTATTGGAGTTGCAAGTCTAATGTGGATTATGGTTTCAGCAGGAGCCCAGTCCGCTGCTGATACTGCGACCGACAAATGGGACCTCAACCGCTGTCTTGAGTATGCGTTGGAGAACAATGTTCAGCTGAATAAGTCCAGGCTGTCATATGCTTCTGCAGAGGCTAGTCTGATGCAGGCCAAGGGACAAAGGTTACCAAACCTGAACGCAAGCATTTCAGAAAATGGGTCTAACAACAGAATGCGTGACCCAATGACTGATGAGCTGGGTGACTGGAAGTTTAGTGTTAATGGTTCTGCATCCCTTAATACAGGTGTTACTCTGTACAGCGGTGGTGCTATTAACAATGAAATCCAACGAAGTACACTGGCCAAAGAGGCTGCTTTGCTTAGCGTGGATCAGACAGAGATGGATATTTCAATTGCAGTTGTACAGGCTTATGTAAATGTGCTCTATGCATATGAGAACCTGAAGTACTACAAGGAAGTAGTTGATCTGTCTACCAAGCAGGTAGAGCGTTCCAGAAGGCTTCTTGAAGCAGGCTCGGTTTCACGTCGCGATATCGCTGACATGGAAGCACAGCTGGCCAGTGACAATTACTCTGTTGTGACAGCAACAAACACCCTTACTCAGAGAATCACTGATCTGAAGGCTTTGTTGCAGATCCCGGTCGAACAAAGGTTTGATGTTTATATCCCTGAGGAGGAGATTAATGTAATACTGGATGCATTGCCTGATATCTACGATGTATATGAGGCTACACTGCGTAATGTTCCGGATGTTAAGTACAGCGAACTGCAGAAGCAGATGGCAGAGATTGATCTAAAATCAGCTAAGGCAGGATACCTGCCTACTCTGTCTGCGTCGGCTTCCATCGGAACCAGCTATATGGATCCCTATTCATTATCAGCCGGTACTCAGTTTTCTGACAATCTTAACGAACGTATTGGTCTGACTTTGTCTATTCCTATCTTCAACCGTTTCAGCACCAAGGCCAATGTTGCAAGAAGCAAAATAAACATTGAATCAGCAAGTCTGACTTTGGACAATACAAGGAATGCTCTGCTGCAGGAAGTTGAAAGGATTTATCAGGAAACACAGGCCGGGCAACAGAGGTATCTGGCTGCAATAGCCCAGAAGAATGCTTCTGAAGAAAGCTTTAGCATTGCTCAGGAACAGTATGCTCTGGGAATGCTTAACTCCATCGAACTGCAGCAATCGCGTAATATGTGGCTGAATGCAAACCGCGAACTTATACAGTCACGCTTTAATGCATTGCTGTACAGGAAAATACTTGACTATTACCTAGGTATTCCCCTGACTATGTAAACTAATTTGAAATCCTAATATCAGAATATTATGTCACGCAAAAAGATCATATTATTAGCCGTAGCAGTAGTAGTTGTTGTTCTGCTGCTAATACCCTTCCTAAAGAAGAAACCGGCGCCTACAGCCAGCGTTAAGGCTGCTACACCAGTTGTTGCTACAATTCTAAACTCGGTAAGTGCAACTGGAACTGTAGAACCTATCGAACAGGTTGAAGTAGGTACACAGGTGTCAGGTATAGTTGACAAAGTGTATGTGGAATACAACTCAGTAGTAAAAAAAGGACAACTGCTTGCAGAGATTGACAAGAGTACCCTTAAGGCAAGATTGCTGCAATCAAAAGCAAGTCTGGCTGCTGCTGAGAATGAGCTGACTTACCAGACTCAAAACTTCAACAGGACTAAGAAGCTTGCTGAAGCTGAGATGGTAAGTGAAACTGAGTATGAAAGTGCATTGTACAAACTAAACAATGCCAAGACTACTGTTGACAGGCTCAAATCGGAAGTTGAACAGGCCGAAGTAAACCTCTACTATGCAGAGATTTACTCACCTATCGATGGAGTTGTACTTGATAAGGTTGTAGAGGTAGGACAAACAGTAGCTGCAAGTTTTAACACCCCAACCATGTTTACAATTGCCAAAGACCTTAAACAAATGCAGGTTGAGGCTGCAGTAGATGAAGCTGATATCGGTCAGGTTGCAGAAGGACAAAGGGTAGAGTTTTCTGTTGACGCTTATCCCGGAGAAATATTTACCGGTACTGTTACACAGGTGCGTCTTATGCCTGTAACCAACAATAATGTTGTTACCTATACCGTAATTATTGATGCTCCAAATCCTGAATTAAAGCTGAAACCGGGTCTTACAGCGGTCGTGACTATTATTACAAGTGAGAAGCACGACGTGTTGACAATACCACAATCAGCTATTGGCTTAATGATAATGCCTGAAAGTCTTCCTGGCTTTGAAATAGTACCTCCTTCAATGCAGCAAGGACCTCCAAAACGTGGATCAAGTCTGGTTTGGATTAAGGAAGGTAATAAGCTTCAGGCTAAGTTTGTTGAAACAGGTGTTTCTGATAGGGCAAACGTTGAGGTATTGGGCGGTATAGCTGAGACTGACTCAATAGTGATTTCCGTTGGTTCTACTTCTAACTCTATGCCAATGGAAGGATTCAGTAGTCCATTTATGCCTGGTCCTCCTAGAAGGAGATAATGCAACGAACAGCAAACTAAATTGCTAATAATGAAGAATATCACAATAGAAACAGTTGATCTGAAAAGGGACTTTGTAGTAGGTAGTGAGACAGTTCACGCCCTCAAGGGAGTTTCAATTCAGATCAGGGAAGGGGAGTTCGTCTCAATAATGGGTAGCAGCGGTTCGGGTAAGTCCACCATGCTTAACCTGCTTGGATGCCTCGACCGCCCGTCGGCGGGCGAGTATTACCTGGATAATATCCCGGTAGCAGGTATGAGCAAGGATGAGCTGGCAGACATCAGGAATACCAAGATAGGATTTGTATTTCAGTCCTTTAACCTGTTGGCCCGTACCAGTGCACTTGAGAATGTCGAACTTCCGCTTATGTACAACTCAAAGTTTAATGCCCGCCAAAGAAAGGAACTGGCTGTGCATGCACTTGAGATGGTAGGTCTGGCAAATCGTATGTCACATACACCTTCACAATTGTCAGGTGGTCAGCAACAACGGGTTGCAATTGCCAGAGCTCTAATTAATGATCCGGTAATGATTCTAGCTGATGAGGCAACGGGTAACCTTGACTCAAAGACATCCTATGACATTATGGCTCTGTTTCAGGAGCTTAACAGGAAGGGCAAAACAATAGTCTTCGTAACCCACGAGCCGACTATTGCTGAGTTTACCGGTAGAATAATAACTTTGAAGGACGGGTTAGTGATCTCTGATGCACCGGTTAGTGAACCAAAGGATGCACGGGAATGGATTGAAATGCAGAAAAGCGAATCACAATGAAATTACTCAACCTGATAGTAATAGCCTTAAGGGCTATGTCGCGTAACAAGATGCGCACCTTCCTGACTATGCTCGGGATAATCATCGGTGTTGCCTCTGTTATCAGTATGCTTGCCATAGGCCAGGGATCAAAGGAGAGCATTGAAAGGCAAATCTCTGATATGGGAGCAAATATGATAAATATATTCCCCTCAAGTGGACAGCAGGGGGGAGTTAGGATGGATGCTTCATCCATGCAGCTTTTGACTGTGAAGGATGCTGAGAATATAAAAGCAAAAGCAAAGTATGTAGCTGGGGTTTCCCCACTGGTTAGTGGATCAGGACAGGCTGTTGCAGGAGCAAACAACTGGCCAACGTCTATTCAGGGGGTTGGAGAGGATTTCCTTGAAATTCGTAAGCTGAAACTTGCTGAGGGTAGTGTTTTCAGCGACCATGATGTGAAGGTTGCCGCCAAAGTGTGTATCATCGGTAAAACAGTTGTTACAAACCTGTTTCCCAATGATCCGCATCCAATCGGAAAGACTATCCGATTCAACAAGATACCTTTAACAGTGATTGGGGTACTTGAAGAAAAGGGAACCAATACCTTTGGTCAGGATCAGGATAATATCATGCTGGCTCCTTATACCACTGTTCAAAAGCGTGTATTGGCTATCAACTATGTTCAGTCTATCTATGCTTCTGCTGTTAGTGAGGCAGATACCGAACTTGCAGTAGCTGAAATAGAGTCAATTCTTCGTGAGAATCCCAAACTGGTTTCCAAGGGAATGCCCCAGTTTGATGTCCGCTCACAAAAGGAGATAAGCACCATGCTTAGCTCAACAAGTCAGATGCTGACCATGCTGCTTGCAGCTATTGCAGGTATCTCACTTCTGGTTGGAGGTATTGGTATTATGAATATTATGTTTGTATCTGTAACCGAACGTACACGTGAGATCGGTCTTAGGCTTGCAGTTGGAGGTAAGGGTAGAAATATTCTGACCCAGTTTCTGATGGAAGCTGTGATAGTCAGTATAGGTGGTGGATTGATTGGAATATTGCTGGGAGTTGGTGTTTCCTCTTTGATTGGAAAACTTGCTTCATGGCCTATTTCAGTTTCAAATTCATCAATAATACTTTCTTTTGCAGTATGTACGATAATAGGTGTCTTCTTTGGATGGTATCCTGCCCGTAAGGCCTCAGCTCTCGATCCTATAGAGGCATTGAGATATGAATAATAACGAGTAGAAGAGTATGTAATGGGCACAATGAATAGGCAACAAATTATAAGAAGTGTTGCAATACACTTGGTTTTCTGGATATTCTGGTTTGTAGCACCCATCCTGTTTTCTTCAGGAGAGAGGGGATTCAGACTTCCGGAGCATCCTGGTTACTATTTCAGATCCATTTTTACAATAGGACTCTTCTATCTCAACTACTTTTGGATAATAGAGAGGTCTCTGTTTCAGCACAAAGTTGTACGTTTTGTACTGATGAATGTTGTACTGTTGACCTTGGTAACAGGCTTTGAACTAATTCAGCAGGCATTTTTCCACCCGGGCGGAAGACCGGGTGGAGCTGCTGATCTTACCCAGAACATGAGGCCACCTATTTTCCTTATGTTGATGGGGATATTCTTTTCCTATATTTTTATTATCAGTATTGCAGTGGCAATCAGAACCACCACTAGGTGGATTAAGCTCGATGACCAGAGGAAGACGCTTGAAAACGAAAATCTTAAGTCCGAGCTCAACAACCTGAAAATGCAGCTTAACCCGCATTTCTTCTTCAATACCCTCAACAATATCTATTCGCTTATACAGATTGCTCCTGAAAGGGCTCAGGAGGCGGTTCACAGGCTGGCCAGGCTGATGCGATATCACCTGTATGAGACAAATTCAGAAAAAGTATCCCTGAAAGGGGAGATTGAGTTTGTCGATAATTACATATCTTTAATGAAGATGAGGTCCACCTCCCTACTGGATGTGAAGTTTAATTATAGTATCGAGGATAATGAGGCCCGTATAGCTCCGTTGCTTTTCGTTCCGCTGATTGAAAATGCTTTTAAGTTTGGTATCAGCAATGACGTCAGTTCTGAAATCCTGATAGAAATCAGCGAGTTGAGAAACGAAGTGGTAATGACAGTTCAAAATACCATATTTGATAACCCTGAAGCAATACCTGGTCATTCAGGAATAGGACTGGAGAATCTACGCAAGCGTCTATCGCTGATCTATCCGAATGCTCATGAATTTAGAGCAGAAAGTGTTGGTGACAAGTTCATGGTATTGCTTAGGTTAAAGCTTGGATAAAACCAGATTCTGATGACAATAAACTGCCTGATCGTTGATGATGAACCATTGGCTGCCGATCTGATAGAGAGTTATGTAATTAAAACTCCCTTTCTGAATGTTGTAGGCAAGTGTAATAGTGCATTTCAGGCAATGAAGGTAATGGGGGAGACCAAGGTAGATCTTATCTTTCTTGATATTCAGATGCCCGGACTAACGGGACTGGAGTTTTCCCGCTCCCTGCAAAATGAGGTAAAGGTCATTTTCACTACGGCCTACAGTCAGTTTGCCCTTGACGGTTTCAAAGTCAATGCAATAGACTATCTTGTCAAGCCATTTAACTACACAGAGTTCCTTGCTGCTGCCAATAAGGCAAGGGAGTGGTTTACCCTGCTTAAGGGACCACAAATGCAGGCAGAAAAGAATTCACCTGAGGCTATAATGTTGAAAGCCGATTCAAGGCTTATAGCAGTTGAGCTTAAATCCATCCTATATGTTGAAAGTATGGGGGACTATGTCAAGGTGTACTGCAACGATAACGATAAACCTATCATTACTCAGATGACGATGAAGGCTCTGGCTGAAAAACTACCGGCTGAGGACTTCTTCAGGGTACACCGCTCATATATAGTAAATGTCAATATGGTGAAGACTATTGAGCGTAACCGCATAATCTTTGGCAAAAACTATATTCCTATCTCTGATTCTGCCAAGGATGATTTCTTCAAACTGCTTAACGACAGGTTTTTGATGTAGGACTAGACATGTTTCCTGCAGAGGGCCCAGGAACCGGGGGGTGGCATGGAACTTACAACAGGTCTAGGGTGTATCCGGATTGAAACCATGACAAAAATCATTATAAGTGGTGATTGTATAGGATTGATTTGTCTGTTATTTTTGCGCATTAGAATTTACAGGCAAATATGTGGTTTTTCAGGAAGAAGAAGGAGATTGTAAAGGAGGAGACGGTTGCCGAAACGGTGATTTATTTTGGGACCCATACAGGTAATTCCCAGTTTCTTGCCAAAAAACTTTCACGTTTACTTACAGAAAAAGAAGTGCCTTGCAGTGTTGAGAGCCTTGCCAAGGTCAGGGCGTCTGATCTTGCAAATCAAAAGAAGGTAATGTTCGTTGTCAGTACTTACGGAGAGGGAGAAGCTCCTGCCAATGCAGTGGACTTTGTTAAAAGCCTTGGTGATGCTCAGGATCTTTCTCACCTGGAATATTCTGTTTGTGCACTTGGTGATACTTCTTTTGAAGATTACTGTGCTACAGGAAGATATATTGACAACAGACTTGCCGAACTTGGAGCTAAAGCAATAGTGCCAAGAGCTGAATGTGATGTCGAGTTTGATAAACCCGCAAGTGAGTGGATGCAAAAGGTTGTGGAGGTAGTAGCTTCGGCACACTCAGTGACCGGAAAGGCGGGTTCTCTCCGGCAGGTCAAGGGACTGGTGGCTTCGACAAGCTCAGCCACCGGAGAAGCAGGCTCAGCAGCCAGTAAGAGGCGCTATAAGGCGCGTCTTACAAATCACTACAGGTTAAGTGATCACTTATCTACACGTGAGGTTTTTCATCTTGTATTTGAGAGTGAAGAGTTCGATTATAAACCCGGTGATTCGGTTGGCTTTATTCCTGCAGACCTGTTTAAGAATGCCGAGATAAAGGACCGACGTCCACGTTATTATTCTATTGCTTCTTCACCGCTGGAGGTTAAAAACGGTTTTCATATAACAGTGAGGACCCATGATCTTGGGATTATCTCACCCGGGCTCAATCACCTGCTACAGGTAGGAGATGAGATTGAATTTATACATCTTTCATCGGGATCCTTCAGTCTGGACAATAGCGGTGAGTCAGTTATACTTGTTGCTGCCGGGGTTGGGGTTGCTCCTTTCCGTAGTTTTATTCGCCATAATGCAGCCCTACATAACCAGCGAAAGCTATGGTTACTCTATGGTGACCGGGATTCAGAAATAGATTACCTGTACAAGGATGAGTGGAGGGATCTTCTTGACCGAGGTGCTTTACAACGTATGGATGTTGCTTTCTCAAGAAGCTTGAACCCACGCTATGTTCAGGATGTGCTACATGAATGCCGCAGAGATGTTTGTGAATGGATCAGAAATGGAGCCTCAGTGTATGTCTGCGGTTCCCGTTCTATGGGTGCTGATGTAAGGTCCTTCTTCGATGAATTAAGGCAGGAAGAGGCTTTGGATGTCGAAATCCCATACTTTGAGGAGCTCTTCTAGTCCCCTAACTGACTTCTGGTGGATTTTCTTTATATTTGATTATTCAATCCCTCAGTATGTCCACAATACAGCAAAGCCTCAGAGATTATTTTGGGTATGATACTTTCAGACCGGGTCAGGAGCAGGCTGTCAACATCCTGCTTGAAGGCCGATCAGCTGCAGCAATCTTTCCTACAGGCTCCGGAAAATCTCTTATTTACCAGCTGGCGGCTTTGCATCTTCCACATCTTACACTAGTGGTATCCCCACTACTTGCACTAATTAGTGACCAGCTGGAAGCAATGGAACGGTATGGCATTCCAGCCGCCAGAATTGACTCTACCCTTGATCACAGGGAAACTGTAAAAATTCGTGAGAAGGTTGTGAAGGGTGAGATAAAGGTGCTGATGGTTTCCGTAGAGAGATTTAAGAATGAAAATTTTAGGAATTTTCTGTCCGGTGTCAGCGTCTCCCTGCTTGTGGTGGACGAAGCCCACTGTATCTCCGAGTGGGGGCATAATTTCAGACCCGACTACCTAAAGCTGCCTCACTACAGAAAGGAATTCAGAATACCACAGGTCTTACTGCTTACAGCAACAGCTACACCCCAGGTTATTGAGGATATGTGCGGTCGCTTTGAGATACACCGGAAAGATGTTGTAATAACCGGTTTTTACAGGCCAAACCTGCATCTGGATGTAGCTCCCGTTGCCCAGGCAGACAAGGGCGAGAAGCTGGTCGAGATCCTGGAAAAAGCCGGTAGTGAATCAGCCATAGTATATGTGACCCTGCAAAAGACTGCTGAAGATGTTGCAGCCTTCCTGCGTAGCAGAGGGATAACGGCAGCTGCCTATCATGCGGGTATGAACAAGGCAGATCGTGAACTTATTCAGAATGCCTTTATGTTTGGCCAGATCCCTGTGATTGTTGCTACGATAGCCTTTGGAATGGGTATAGATAAACCTGATATCCGTTATCTGATTCATTACGACCTGCCCAAATCTCTTGAGAGTTACAGTCAGGAAATAGGTCGCGCAGGCCGTGACGGACATCCTTCACAGTGCATATTACTTGGTAATACAAATGCTGTTAATATCCTTGAAAACTTCGTGTATGGCGATACCCCCGAGCGCCCTGCAGTAAGGGCGCTCATAGCTGAGATAGCTTCTGCCGGCAAAAGATGGGAGATGAGCATACTAAAGCTTTCCAATACCTTTAATATTCGTCAGCTTCCTCTAAAGACTCTTCTTGTTTATCTTGAGATGGAGGACTTCCTGAGGCCACTATACAGTTATTATGCCTCGTACCGCTTTCGTTTCCTGACTGACAGTGGGCAGATCCTGGAGAAATTTGATGGCGAACGTCGTGAGTTTCTGAAGGCTGTCTTTGATCTGTCTAAAAAAGCAAGACTATGGGTTACTGTTGATTTTGAAGCTATATTGGCACAGTACCCTGCTGATCGTAGCAGGGTAGTTGCTGCCCTGGACTACCTGAGTAGCCAGGGCTATATCGAACTGGAAGTTTCTGACCTAATCGAGGTTTATGAGGTTAACAGTGAAGTAGCTGCACCGGATGCACTTGCCACCCTTATTTATTCGCGCTTTGAGGCCAGGGAAGGGGTTGAGATGCAAAGGCTAAAGAATATGGTTGCATTCTTTGAGGGAGACAGATGTCTGTCAAAAGCTCTTTCTGAATACTTTGGAGAGACCACAGATTGGGAAAGCTGCGGCCATTGTTCTGTTTGCCTTGACGGATCAAGAAAGCTTGTCAATGACCTTCATCTGGAGCCTCTGACTCCGGGTATTGTAAAAGATAAACTACAGGAATTGCTTGTAAGCCATGGTGATGCGGGTTTTTCACCGCAGAGTCTTGCACGTTTCCTTTGTGGAATCTACACACCTCTGTTTGGTAAGCTCAGACTGTCTTCAGTGCCGGGTTTTGGTGCACTTGAAAACTACCGTTATGATGAGGTACTGAGGCTTTGTACCTCTCTTTAGCCCATTCTGCTTTTATAGTCGTGATAGTCAAAGCTGCGCAGGATCTTCAGCCCATTGTTGTCATTCCACAAGCCTATAGAAGGGTGGGGTACCCCGTTAAACATAGTTGTCTTAACGATAGTGTAGTGGATCATATCCTCAAAAACTATCTTGTCGCCAACCCTGAGAGGCTGGTCGAATGACCAGTCACCAATAAAATCACCTGCAAGACAGCTGTTTCCTCCCATGCGATAGGTTGGTTTACCTTCCACCGGTTCATGATAAGCACCCCTGATTCTTGGCTTATATGGCATTTCAAGGCAGTCGGGCATATGAGCAGTAAAGGATACATTGAGTATGGCAGTCCTGATACCGCTATTCTCAACAATATCGACTACTTCGGAGACAAGTACTCCTGTCTCCCAGGCAAAGGCACTCCCGGGTTCGAGTATAATATCGAGATTCCACTTTTGCTTGAAGTCCTTGAGAAGGGCTATCAGGTGTTCTACGTCATAATCCTTACGAGTCATAAGGTGACCTCCACCCATATTGATCCATTTTGCCTGTTGCAGATAGGGAGCAAACTTCTCCTCAATAGCCCTGAGAGTCTTTTCGAGACTATAGGAGCTTGATTCGCAGAGAGAATGGAAGTGTATGCCTTCGATTTCTTCAGGGAGTCTTTCTGGCATCTTTTCCAGGGCAACACCCATTCTTGATCCCGGTGAGGATGGGTTGTACAGGTCGGTTGCTACCTCACTGTAGCCATGGTTGATTCTTACTCCAAGTGATATCTTCCTGTCAAAGCTTTTTACCATGGGCAGGAAGCGTTCAAACTGACTGAAGGAGTTGAATGTGATGTGGCTGCTGTACTGCATAATGCCGGGGAAGTCCCGCTCAGTATAGGCAGGTGAATAGGTATGTGCCAGGGTTCCCATCTCCTCATAGGCCAGACGGGCCTCGTGGATACTACTGGCTGTTGAGTAAGGAATGTACTCCCTAACAATAGGAAATACCGGCCAGAGGCTGAAAGCCTTAAATGCCAGTATTATATCAACTCCGGCCCTTTCTTTGACCGATTTAATCAGTTCAAGATTCTTACGAAATAAATGCTCATCAAGTACATAGCAGGGTGAAGGCACCTGCATGATATCAATCCCCATTATTGTCAGTTTAAATCAGCCGCAAATATACAGCTAATTTCCTTCAACCAGGTACTCTTTGAGTTTATCAGTCTGAGGATTGGCGAAAAGCTGATCGGGATCACCCTGTTCGATAATCTTACCATCCGACATAAACACAACATGGTCGGCCAGTCTAACAGCCTGACGCAGTACGTGAGTTACCAGTATGATAGTATAGTGCTTTTTAAGCCTGCGGAACAGTTCCTCGATAGTCTTACTGGAAATTGGGTCAAGAGCCGATGTTGGTTCGTCTGCAAGAATAATCTGAGGCTTTACTGCAAGCCCCCTTGCCAGGCAGAGACGTTGCTGCTGTCCGATTGACAAACTGTGAGCAGGTTTGTTAAGCCTGTTCTTGACCTCTTCCCACAGGCCAACCTCTTCGAGGTTTCGTTGGACACTAAACTGTATCAGCTTTTTGTCACGCACTCCTTTGAGTTTGATACCATAAGCTACATTCTTGTATATAGACATAGGCAGAGGGAAAGGACGCTGTGACAAAAGCCCCATTTTTCTGCGGATTGCAGGCACGTTTTTGTTTGTGTTCAAGATATCGTCACCGTCAATAACAATACTACCACTTACCTGCAGCTCCTTATATAGGTCTGTAAGCTTGTTCATGCACTTGAGCAGAGTAGTCTTACCGCAACCTGAGGGACCCAGCAGTACAGTTACTTTGTTTTTAGGGATGTCGAGGTTGATATCCTTTAGTATATGGTGGTCTTCAGCATAGACATTCAGATCTCTAATCTGCAGTACTGTTATGAATTCCTTCCTGGGTTCAATTTTTTGTTCCACCAGTTCTTCAGTCATTGTATCAATATTTAGGTAGCTCATGGTTGTCTTAGTTTACGTTAGACTTAGTATATCTGTGCGACAGTGATCTGGATGCCAGACTGATAATCAGTATAAGAATGGTAAGGATGGCCGCAGAAGCATAGGCACGTTCACGTACTTCGGGTATGGGGGAGCCCAATTGGAAGAATACTGCCAGGGGCAGTGTGGCAGCCGGTTCGTCGAGAGTGACCGGGATCAGGTCGGTATAACCGGCTGTAAACAGCACAGCAGCAGCATCACCGATGCCTCTTGCAAATGAAAGCAATACTGCAGTTATAAAACCGGAAAAGCCCTGTTTGAACATCACCTTGAAGGCCATCTCGCTACGTGTTGATCCCAGAGCCAGTGAGGCTTCGTGCAGACCCTTTGGAATGGTACTCAGCACATCATCGAAGGTTCTGACCATAATTGGTGAAATAAGCAGGGCTACGGTAATAATACCTGCTATCAATGATGAATTCATACCTACAAAAAGCATCAGTGTGAAGCCGAAAGCTCCGTACACGATGGGCGGGATGCCCCAGAGGGCATCCAGCAGATATCTTACTACATTCTGTGCCTTCTTATTTGTAACAAGGTGAACATTTATATACAGGGCTGCCGGTGCTCCTATTAAAATTGCTATTAGGGTCGAGCCCAAACCGATATATAGAGAACCCACAATGGCATTAAGCACACCACCACCTCCTCCGTAGTAATAACCTCCCTTTGGGGTTTGGGTGATCATTTCAAGGTTGAGAGCACCAAAGCCTTTTACAAATATTATCAGCAGAATAAAAGCCAGTATCGCAATCAGCGAATATGAGGCTGTGGCTGAGAGAGCTCTGAAGAATCTTTCTTCAAGTTTCTTTGCTTTCATAGCTTCTGGGTTTTGTGGATTAGATAACGGAATCCAAGGTTGATAACCAGAATAATGACCAATAACAAGAGGGCAGCAAACATAAGAGCTGCGTCATACATGGGTATTGATAGCATTTCCCCGTAGTTGTTTGCAATCAGTGCCGGAAGTGGGTAACCGGCATCGAAGGGATTGGCAGTTACCAGTATCCTGTTGCCTACCACCATCATCACTGCAATGGTTTCACCAATAGCCTTGGCAAAGGACAATCCAAAGGCAGACACGATACCGGGTCTGCTGTGGCGGATTACCACATGTTTGATTGACTCCCAATAGGTAGCACCAAGTGAAAGGGAGGCTTCCCTTGTACCCTTGGGCACAGTCCTGAAAAACTCAATAAGCATATTGAGCATATAGGGTATGCACATGATTCCAAGTACTATACCACCCGACAATATCGAGTACCCGGTCGTCTTCTCCCCAAAGAGAGGTCCAAGATGTTTTGAGATAAAGGGGACTATCACCAGGATACCCCACACCCCATAGATAACCGATGGCAGTCCTGCAAGGATATCAATCACGGGATGGATGATGCGCACGAATCTTTTGGATGCATACTCTGTAAGATGAATAGCCGCAAAAAGGCAAAAGGGAGCGCTTAGCACAAAGGCTATAAGGGTGACATAAAGCGTACTTGATATATAAGGCCAGAAGCCAAAATTGCCTTTGTGGGGAGACCATTCTGACGATGTGATCAGTTGCCAGAGCGAATGCTCCTCAAGTATTGGAATAGATTTATAATACAGTCCAGCTCCTATAATAATAGGCAAAAGCAGGATGGTTATCAGTGAGATAACCATCCATGATCCTGTTATTCTGTCAACTAACCTTCTACGTAAATGCATTTTACTCTTCCAGCTTTTTCAGATAATTGTCAATAGCATTCTGTGTGATGGGCACAAAGCCTGTTTCGGGTACATACTGCTGTCCTTCAGTCAATGCCCATTTAAGGAAATCGATTACCACCTTTTTCTGTGGTTTGCCTTTGGCAACCAGATAGAGTTCCCTAGATGGTGGAGAAGGGTATACTCCGTTGGCTATTGCATCCAGCACTGATTCAAAGGAACCGTAAAAGTCTTCCTCGGGATCTATCTGACCGTTTTCGTTGATGTCGATGGGAACTACTTCAAGACCGGGACGCTTGCCTCCGGTATTGATATCATAGACATAGATTGTATTGTTGAATCCAAAGCCCAGTTGGTCTTTTGCAGTGGTTTCGGCCAGACCTGGATCACCAAAGATACCTATGCCTAGCAGGTCTTCCTGCTTTCCGCCGAGGTATTTGGCCCAAGTTTCAGCAGCACCGCAGGCGTCAGACCTGGTGTAGAGAGCTATTGGTTCACCGTTCTCAACACCCAGAAGCTGCCCCCAGTTGGTTATAGTACCATCAATATATATTGCACGGAACTCATCTCGGGTCAAACCCCTTTGCTTGATAATATCCACATAGGGATTGTCAATATTAATGTCGGGCACTACAGCATCTATTACCAGACCTACATACCAGGTACCCTGTTCAAGTTCGGCCGGAGTGATTTCCCTTGAGAACATGCCCAGATCAACAACACCTGCCAGAGCGTCTGCCAGACCTTTACCGGCACCACCGCCTGAAATATTAAACCTGACTTCCGGATGTAGTTTCTGGTATTCTTCAGCCCACTTTACCACCATTGGATAGATGGCGAAGGCTCCGGATATGGATATTGTATTATCCTTTTTTTCTTTGGATACACATGCCGTGACTAATAGTGCCGGCAATAGAAGACTTAGGAGAATGGCCTTTTTCATTGCGTTAATTTGTTTGGTTTTACTTGAGTTATTGTTACAGTTAGCAAGCGGGAAAACTCTTTTTTGTTACAATTTTCTTGGCCTCGCACCTTGATTCCAAATTGTGAAATTTGGATATGTAAAGTTACGGTGTTCTATCATCCTCATAAAGCGGTATTTATACCCATTTAGTTAAGAGGTGGTTGGTTGTTGAAAATTGATACTACAAAAAAACGATTTTGCAGATCTTCGTTCTATACCTGAAATGTGGTATTTTGATTAACATAATAAGGGGAAAGCAGGTCCTGGAGCAGGCCGGAGACTGGGATACCGGCCGGGAGGAAACAAAATATTAAGTGTGTATTACAATAAATAGTAATTTTACAAGGTCGCGGTAAGGTTAATCTCCCGGTAGGGATTAACCTTAGAAAACCGGATATGGACACAAACATTTAATATGGAATTTTTAATACTAGGAGTACTAATACTTTTAAACGGTTTTTTTGCCTTATCGGAGATTGCTTTGGTTTCAGCTAAGAGATCAGCTCTTGAGCAGTCCAAAAAGGAGGGCAGTTATGGTGCCGGTATAGCATTGAAGCTGCTTGAAAACTCCGAGGGCTTCCTTTCAGCTGTTCAGGTTGGTATAACTTTGATCGGTATTATAACCGGTATGTACGGTGGTATGGCCCTGGCAGACAACATTGCACCTTTTTTCGATCAGTTTGATGCAACAAGGGCCTATAGCCATGAATTATCATTAGGACTCACTGTGGTTACTATTACCTATGTGTCGATTGTTATCGGTGAACTTGTGCCTAAGACTGTTGCCCTGAGCAATTCAAACAAGGTGGCCAGGATAGTAGCCCCCTTTATATTTTACTTTAGCAAGGCCTTTTATCCCTTTGTATTACTGCTCTCTGCATCAACCAATTTTATAAATGGAATCCTTGGTATTAGAAAACATCCGGATACTCTGACGGAGTCGGAACTCCGTCAGCTTATCAAGAGTGCATCGCGGGAAGGAGTGATTGACAAGGGGCAGGACAATATTCACGAGCGCATCTTTTATTTCGCAGAAAAGAAAGCCAAGCACCTAATGACTCACCGCACTGATATCGAATGGATCGATTTGGATGAGGATGAAAACAGTATTAAGGAACAATTGCTAAGGTCCAAGCACAGCAAGATAATTTGTTGCAGGGGTGAGCTTGACAACTTTGTGGGCTTTATCATGACAAGGGATTATTATAAAGCCCTTTACAACAAGCAGAAAATCAAGCTGCAAAGTCTGATGAAAGAGCCTGTTGTTGTGCCTGAAAATACCGATGCCAACAAGGTACTCAATATCCTTAAGGAGGAGGCTTATCACCTTTGCTTTGTTGTGAATGAGTACGGAGGCTTTGAGGGTATTATCACAATGCATGATATACTTGAAAACTTCCTGGGCCCTATTCCTGATGAATGGGAGTCGCATGAGCCGGATGTGTTCGTTCGTGACGATAAATCAATACTTATCAGTGGTGATGCACCAATTGAGACTCTTGCCGAACTGTTGGAAGACTTCGAATTGGATTTTGAGAAGATAGACTATTCTACAGTGGCTGGTTTTGTATTCAGTCTTATAAATAAGATTCCTCAGGTGGGAGATAAAATAGAATATGGTGAGTACCTTATAGAAATAGTTGACGTGGATATCAACAGAATCGACAAGATACTTGTAACAAGGAAACCTCAGGTTTAATTACATGCTCTTTTTAAACTGTATTGAGGACTATGTTGCTTTTCTGCCTATAGTCTTCATATTTATCATGTATCCATAGATGGCTTAAGCCCGCATGGATCTATCTTATTGAATTATTTGAACTTTCCCGGATTTGTGTTCGATTTCTTGGCAGTTAGACCGTAAGTGTACGGATGTTGTACAGTAACGTACATTTTTGCGCTTTTGAGGCAGACCAGACTTACATTTTTTTGCCCTTGTATATCACTGATAGACAGTGTAATAGAAAAGTACTAGAAAAATATTCTTCAAAAAAAATAATGATCAGAAAGAATTGCACACTTTTTGGGACCACCGTATCTTTAGAGGACTGATCCTAAAGTAGACGGTTGCCTGAAATCAAAATGTTTTGAATTGTAACTATACAGGAAATAAACCGTTATATATATTTAAAATGCAGTCCCGGTAAGGGCAGCACTCTCAAAAAAGGGGATGCCCGACAGAATTAAGTAATAATTAATAACCGGAGGAAATAAAGATGAAAAAAGGTAAAGCGTTTTTAGTTCTGCTTCCCACCATCCTGCTATGGACTGCTGCAACAAACGGTTTTGCACAGGAGGATGACAATGATATTGCACATCTGTTTTACAGTGTTTCAGACAACTTAACTGTAGCTGTTGATACCAGCATGCAGGTTAAGCCCTGGATGATTTCGGAGAACCTTACCGAGAAAGTTGACAATACCGGTAGTATACTTCAGGATTGGATGTTTGGTGAAGCGTACAGCGAAAAGCTGATAAGGATAGAAGGCTGGATGTTTGATCTTGGTATGGGTGAAACCAATGAGTATATCCACGATGAAGGTAGCAGTCTTGTAAACTGGATGCTGGGTTATGATATTTCCATACTTACTGAGAGAGTAAGACGTGGTGCAGAGCTTGAAGTTTTAGAAGAATGGATGTTAGATTTTGCACATGCAGGATCTATAATTGAAGAAGATCTGAACATGGATCTGGAAGACTGGATGTTTAATAATGACTACAGGGAAAATCTTGATGATTGTGACTTTGAACACTGGATGGTAGAAGGTTTTTAATAGATAGGTTTATTTAATAAATTATTACGGCAGCCGAGAGGCTGCCGTAATTGTTTTATACTAGGTCGCATGCATCAGCAGGCATCCAGTGTGCATCTTTGCCATCCCATTTGACATTACAGCCGATGGGATTTGTAGCCTCAAACGGTGGCTTCTTTCCATTTACCAATGCATCAAGTACGATGTCAAGAGTATTTTCCTTCATCCTGGAAGTATCCCTTGGCGAGTCAACTCCGCGACCGGTGTAGACCAGTTCCCTCTTTTCATTGAATACATAAAAGTGTGGTGTACGTAGTGCACCGTATGCCAGAGCTATATCCTGACTTTCGTCGTGCAGGTAGACCCAAGGAAACTTATGTTCTTCCATGCGCTTCACCATGTTGGGGAAGCTGTCCTCCTCATAGGTGTTTTTGCTATTGGAGTTGATAGCAACAAACTTTACATCGTGTGAGGCATACTTATTGGCAGTAGCCCTTGTAACCTCGTCTGAACCGATTACATAAGGACAGTGATTGCATGTGAAGAATATAACAAGCCATTTGTTTTTAAAATCACTTAGTGAATAGGTCTTTCCGTCAGTGGCCGGCAGTGTGAAAGCCGGCGCTTTGTCTCCGATTTGAAGTGTAAATGCCATAGTTTTCGTATTTTAGTTGTTCCATTAATATTAAACAAGCTAATGCCTGAAAAGATCATTCTACTAACAAACCTTGGTTCACCAGACTCCACGCTAAAGCGGGATGTGTACCGCTATCTCAATGAATTTCTTATGGATGAGAGGGTTATTGACCTGCCTTATCTGGGACGTCTCTTGCTGGTTAGGGGAATAATCACACCTTTCAGGACTCCACGTAGTTCACGTAAATATAAGAAAATTTGGACTGAAAAGGGATCACCTCTTATTGAGCATACCAGACAGTTGGCTGATAAATTGCAGGATGAGACAGGTTTGCCTGTATACTACTGTATGAGGTATGGGAATCCTGCACCCAAGGCTGTTTTTGATAAGATTACTCAGGAGAATCCGGAGGTAAAGGAAGTAATACTGTTTCCCTTGTATCCGCATTATTCAATGAGCAGTTTTGAGACAGCCGTTGAGCATGTCAGACGTATCTGGCTGGATGGTGTTTACAAATTCAGCCTAAGCGTAGTGCCACCATTTTATAATAAAGACTGTTACATAACTGCTCTTGCGGCATCTATTGAAAGGTATCTCAAATCGGCTGAGTATGACCACGTATTATTCAGCTACCATGGAGTGCCGGTAAGGCATATAACAAAGAGGGATGCAAGTGGTCGGCATTGCATGCAAAAGGAGGACTGCTGCGGGGGAACTTCACCTGTTCATGCCTATTGCTACAGGCATCAGGTGAGGGAAACTACAAAACTGGTTACTGAAAGGCTGGGTTTGAACAAGGAGCAATATTCACTGTCATTCCAGTCGAGACTGGGAACTGACAGCTGGCTGAAACCATCAACTGATGCAACAGTCAGGTCGCTCCCGGCTCTGGGCAGGAAAAGGCTGCTAGTAGTCTGTCCTTCCTTTGTTAGTGATTGTCTCGAGACCCTTGAGGAAATCGATATGGGTGCGAGGGAATCCTTCATGGAGGCAGGAGGTGAACATTTTACCTGCGTGCCCTGCCTAAATACTGATGAGGCATGGGTAAAGGCCATCGCAGAGCTTTCGCTTCAGGGAGAAACCAAACCTGCCGAGATCTATCCCGACTTTATGCCCAGGAACTGATCCCCTGGTAAAATAAGCCTTCTGGCCCTTATTAACCTCAGGATATATAGATTCCTATAGTCACCATCCTCCTGAGCTCAGGCACTGTGAGAATTAGAAGGCAAGGGAAAGCGCACACAGTGCTACAAAGAGCAGGGTACTCAGTGACAGGTTGCGAAGCTCATTGTCCAGCAATGCCGGATTCTCATTCTTCCACACCTTTGCAGCATGCCTTATAAAGATTGGCATTGCACCAAAGACAGGCAGAAAGCAGATAGGTCGGGGACTAAGCATCACAAAAATCAGGAAGAGAATCCAGCCGTCACCCAACAAGGCCATATGATACTGACGTGCATAACGGTCTCCCAGTTTTACCGCCATAGTCCTTTTGCCACTTTCAATATCTGACTCCCGGTCACGGATGTTATTGAGGTTCAGCACTCCTGTGCTGAATAGACCTATAGTCGCTGCAGGCAGCAATACCTCCCAGTGCCATACATTTGCATGCAGGTAAAAAGAACCTGCAACACCCACAAGTCCAAAGAACAGAAAGACATAGATATCACCCAGTCCACGATAGCCGTATGGGTTTTTGCCCGCAGTATAGCGAATAGCTGCAATGATAGCGGCAATTCCCAATAAAAAGAAGGCCAGCAGTTTGATATGATCTTTCTCAAAGGCCTTAATCAATAGAGTTATTCCCGATACCAGGCTGAGTAGTACAAAGATGATCATTGCTATTTTCATCTGTCCAAGTGTGATCATCCCGCTTTGAATCATACGACGTGGGCCGACGCGGTTTTCGTTGTCAGCACCCGACTTTGCATCGCCGAAATCGTTGGCAAGGTTGGACAGAATCTGAAGAAAAAGAGTGGTAAGGGAAGCCCATAGCAGTATCTCTGCACGGAACATCCCATAATGGGCAGCGGTGACGCTGCCCATAAAGATGCTCGAAAGTGCAAGAGGCAGTGTACGCAGTCTCATCGACACTATCCATGCTTTTATTTTGCTCATTTTATGGCAATTGATAATAAATACTTACTCCGGGACCCAATGGAATATCAAAAGTAACCCAGATGATAAGCATCAGGGTCCAGCCAATAAAAAATACTATTGTATAAGGTATCATTGTGGCTATGATCGTTCCCAGACCGGAGTTCTTGTCATACTTCTGAAAATAAGCAATGATAAGTGCAAAATAGCTCATCATTGGTGATATTATGTTGGTAACTGAATCACCAACACGATATACTGCTTGTGAGAGTTCCGGAGAGTACCCTAGGAGCATGAAAATAGGAATGAAAACCGGAGCCAGCAGGGCCCACTTAGCTGAGGCACTTCCCATCAACAGGTTGACAATAGCGGCAAAAATGATGAACATTATCATCAGAGGAATCAGTCCAAGATCGGCTGCTATTAAGGATTCTGCTCCGGTAACGGCCATTATTATTCCAAGATTACTCCACTTGAAATAGGCAACAAACTGTGCTGCGAAGAAGACCAGAACAACATAGGCTGTCAGCGTTTTCAGACTCTGAGCCATGGCATTGGCGACATCCGTATCATTTTTAAACTTACCCATTGTGATACCATAGGCAATGCCAGCACTGGCAGCCATCAAAAACAGGAAGCTTATAATACCTTTTATAAAAGGAGATGACAATATGGTTCCATCAGCTCCTCTCAGCAACCCGTTTGAAGGTAACAGACCCACCAAAATAATAACCACCCACACAAGTGAAACAAGCATGGCATGCTTAAGGGCTTTCTTTTCGACCTTTGAAAGCGGTTCGATAATTTCTTGTACCTGATCACCCTCATATTTTCCAAAGCGCGGTTGAACAATCTTTTCTGTAACCCATGTTCCCAGAAAGGCTATCAAAAATGTAGAGCAAACCATGAAGTAATAGTTTGCAGTGGGGTTGACCTGATATGAAGGATCCAGAATATGAGCAGCTTCTTCAGAAAGTCCTGCCAATAGTGGATCAATAGTTCCAAGTATCAGGTTAGCACTGAAACCTCCGGATACACCAGCAAAAGCAGCAGCCATACCTACAACAGGGTGACGACCAACAGCCTGGAATATTATCCCGGCAAGAGGTATAAGCAATACATATCCGATATCACTTGCCACATTTGAAACTACACCGGTAAAAACCACTACAAAAGTTATAATTTTCCTTGGCGACTTTATAACCAGGATTCGGATCACTGCCCCAATAAGTCCGCTAGTCTCAGCAATCCCAATGCCCAGCATTGCAACCAGCACTATTCCAAGCGGAGCAAAGTCGGTGAAGTTCGTCACCATCTCATTTATGATTCTTGCTATTCCGTCTTTTGATAGGAGGTTGACAGTATTGATTACTTCTCCGGTTGCCGGATGCACAGCCTTCCAGTCAAACCAGTATCCAAAAGCTGATAAAACAGGTATCAGCAATGCAAAGATTGCAAATAGGGTAGCAGGGTGAGGTAGAGCATTGCCTCCCTTTTCAAGTATGTTGAGGAAGATATCAATGTAGTTTCTTTTTTTCTTGATAGTGGTATCAGACATTTTTTGATTGTTTACCGGGTTATAAATTCAATTATCATTTTGGGGAGAGAGGGAGGATGGTGCAAAAATATAAATTTTTCCATGCTTGATCTTTTTTTGTTCCTTTGCATGTCAAATTATTAGAGTGATGTACGGAATATTTGTGATATTTCTTTTCTATGCCCTGGGTATTTTCCTTAGTCGACTGACTGGGGAGTTTCTTCCGGGAAGTATTCTTGGTATGATACTGCTTTTTCTTGCACTGCTCAGTGGAGTAGTCAAGAATGACGGGTTAAAACCTGTGGCATCAGTGATCACAAGGAATATGGCCTTGTTTTTTGTGCCGGTAGGAGTGGGAGTGATTGAAAGTGGAAGCAGCCTTGTGAATTCCCTGCCTGCCGTTATTGTCGCCGCTGTCGTTAGCACCATACTTGTGATGATAGTGACGGGACATATACAGCAATTTATGGAGGGCAGGAGGAAATGAGTGAGGTATTTGCAATGCAGCCTTTCGGATTGGCCTTTGTTCTTGGTATCTATCTGGCAGCAGTCTGGCTCTATAAAAAGACCAGGTTTAGTTTGCTACATCCTGTATTAACATCCATCCTTGTTATTATAGCTGTACTTTCAATACTGGATGTTGAGTATTCAGCTTTCCGTGAGGGAAGCCAGCTTATAGATTTTATGCTTGGACCTTCTGTGGTTGCTTTGGGGAGCCAGCTATACGAGGAGATGAAGCTTATTAAGCGCAATAGTCTATCGATACTGACTGCCATTGCTGTAGGGAGTATAGTGGGGATAGTATCAGTCAGTCTTGTTGCAAAGTGGCTCGGAGCTGATGAGGTGCTAATTACATCACTGCAGCCAAAGTCGGTGACTACACCTATTGCTATCGAACTGGCTGGACGCTTTGGTGGGTTTCAACCTGCCACTGCAATTGTTGTGGTTCTTACAGGTGTTTTCGGGGCTGTAGTTGGGCCCTTTATACTTGACAAAGCAGGAATAAGCAGCAAAATAGCTCGTGGGCTTGCCATGGGCAGTGCAGCCCATGGCGTAGGTACGGCAAGAGCTATCGAACTTGGTGCTGTGGAAGGTGCCATCAGTGGACTGAGCATAGGATTGATGGGATTGGCTACTGCCATTTTTATGCCTTTACTACGCCTGATACTATGAAGTGAGACTATTAGTTAACATTAACTTAATACAAAAGCCATGTAGCCGTCATTAGGTTTTCCGAAATTTGTTTTTTCTTTGAACCGAACATTAAAAGTTATGTTTTATCCTCTTAAGTAACCTTTATCAATTTATTATGATACTTACCGTGATTCTTTTGCTTGCTGGTTTCTACCTTCTGATAAAGGGAGGAGACTGGCTTGTTGACGGGGCTGCTGCAGTGGCAAGACGTAATGGGGTCTCCGAACTGATAATTGGGCTTACTATTGTAGCCTTTGGAACTTCGGCACCGGAGCTGGTTGTAAGCTTATTTGCTGCATTAGGTGGGAACGCTGATATATCAGTCAGCAATGTGGTGGGCAGCAATTTATTCAACCTAATGTTTATATTGGGGATCTGCGGTTTGATAATTCCCCTTGCTGTTAGCAAAAGTACAGTAAAACTTGAGATACCATTTTCCATCATTGCAGTACTGGTGTTGATGATACTGGGTAATGACATGTTCCTGTCAGACTCAAGATTTATGCTTAGCCGTATTGATGGTGTGATATTGCTTGTGTTTTTCAGCGGTTTCATGTATCATATATGGAGGAGTATTCAAAGCGGAGAAAACGAGAAGGTTACCGATGGTATAATGAGCAATGGCAAGGCTGTATTGTTTATTATTCTTGGTCTTGCCGGTCTGGTTTTGGGTGGCAGGTTTGTTGTTAACTCAGCTGTGTCGATAGCTGAGTATTTTAATATCAGTCAGAAGTTGATAGGTTTGACTATAGTTGCTACAGGTACTTCACTTCCTGAACTCGTGACTTCCATTGTTGCAGCACGCAAGAAGAGCATGGATATAGCAATTGGAAATGTGGTGGGATCAAATATCTTCAATATCTTCCTGATTTTGGGAGTTAGCGCAACCGTGACACCAATCAATTACAATCCTGCTTTCAATACCGATATAATAATTCTGATTGCTGGTACTTTGTTTATTATGCTTGCAATGTTTGTTGGTAAAAAACATCAGCTGGATCGTTGGCAGGCCGCAGTACTGCTGGTAGTTTATGTTGCTTACATTGTTTTTATAGCTAATAGAAACTAAGACAATGAACCTTTGTATAAAACAAAGAGGTTGTCCAATGTCACGGACAACCTCTTTTTATATATGCTATTTTTTTCAGTCTCGTATTACCTTCCCTGAGAACGCTTTCTCCAGTAGGATACAAAGGTTTGAAGTTTAAACAGTCCTATAGTTCCGGAGTAAATACCTCCTTTCACCACCTGCATCATAGACCCTTACTGCTATTACATTTACCTTGCCTGGGATTATATCACCCTCGTTAAGGTAGTAATACCTCTCCTTGTTGTAACTGTTTTGAAGTTCGTTATACCTTGGATTTGCACGCATCTTACCAGTACTGGCAACCAGTTTACCGTTGATATATACTTCATCTATATCGTCAATTTTACCAAGAGACAGTACATAGCGTTGACCTGCCGGAGCCTGCGGTACTGTGAAGGATAGTCTGTACCAGGCATAGCCGTTGTAATCTCCGCTTAGGTAGTCTTCCCAGAAACTGGGTACAGGGATAGTGCCCCAGTCGCTGTCGTCAAGGCCTGCATCACTCCATTCGGGACGGTCGCCTACCCTGAACTTCCATTCACCTTCAAGGTCTATGTCGGGTGCGAAGTCCCTCTGACGCAGATAGAGGCCTACATTGCCATTGGTAATTCCGCCATCCATCATGCTGTCGTAGACTCTGACAGCTATTACATTTGGCTTGTCAAACCTTACAAGGTGGGCAGGTATATTATACCTACGCTCAGATGAGTATGCAGTTGAGAAGTTTGGAGGAAAATTACCTTTACGGCCTATTCTAACTCCGTTGAAGTACACTTCGTCAACATCATCTATGTATCCCAGAAATAAGGTGAGGTATTCATTGGCAAAACTACGGTTGATCATTATAGTCTTGCGGTACCATGCGTATCCGTCATAACCGTGGAAGCCCTGGTTTTCCCATTTGGAAGGTACTCTGATATCTTCCCATGCGGCATCATTATAGTTGGGATCAGCCCATCTCATATCATCACCTATCATAAACTTCCAGTAATCCCTTAGATCCAGGATTCTTACATATTGATCGCCACCGTACATGACAGTTCCTGTCACTAGTATCAGTGCTATGAGTATTATCTTTTTCATGGCATTCTTTCTTTAGTATGATCCCGGTTCTACCACTCCTCTTCAAGTATTTGGAAGATTGATACTTTCTTCACCTTGTACCGACTTACATATTCATCATAGTTGCTTTTAGTCATGATACCAATTGGTCCTGTTACTATTCCACCAATCTGTTGATCATCGTTAACTACAACTACAAGAGTGTTGCTGCCACTATAGTTTAGATTCTTAGCTGGTATCTTGTATGCCCTGCGAACCTGCCATTCACCCATACCATTGCTTGCAAGTTCGGTGCCATACATATCTTCAGTTTTAGCAATCAACTTTCCGTTAAGGTAAACCTTGTCCTTGTCATCAATAATTCCCAGAATCAGGTATAGTTCTTCATCTTCTAGACCATTGGCCAGTGTGAATTTAGTGCGATATGTAGCAACCCCGTCAAATGTGAGGTAACCCTGGTTGTCCCATGGTCCCGGAACAAACAGCGAGTTCCAGCTGCTTGCATCGTAGTCTGTGTCTGTGTACTTACGGTTGAATCCTGGCTTGAACAGCCACTTCCCAGCCAGGTTCTGATCCAGTAGCATATCATCTTCAAAATACCCGATAATAACTGGACCTGAAACAATTCCACCATCCATCTGATCATTATACACCCTTATTGCCAATGTATTCTCTCCATCATAGTTAATAAGGGATTGTGGGATGGAATAAAAAACCGGAATATTATATGCAGTCTTGTAGTTTGGAGGGAAGTTTCCTGTTTGTCCAATCAGAACACCGTTTATGTATACTTCGCTAACATCATCAATAGCATCAATATACAGATAGATATTGTCACTTTCATCAATCCTTGGAATAAAGACTTTGGTACGATACCAGGCATAGCCTAAATATTGATGATAGCCCTGATCCTGCCAGTTGCCCGGAACAGTAATATAATCCCAGGTACTGTCATCATAGGATTTGGATGCCCAGGTCGGATCATCTCCAATGTTAAACTTCCAGTCACCCTCGAGGGTGACTATTGGTTCAAGATTATATCTTTCTGTACTGTTGTACATATAGATATTACATCCTCCATTCAGTAGGAGGATCAATACCGCTGTTAGTAGAAATATTCTGTTCATATTTTTAATGTTTGCAGGTTTCTTATTTTCCTGATTCAAAACTACTACAGCCGACACTAAAACATGTTAGAATATTGTGCTCAGTTGTCACAAATTGTCACAGGTGTTCGATAAGTTTGTAACCTATACCATGAACAGTGAGGATAATCCTTGGATCATTAGGGTCTTCTTCAATCTTTTGTCGAAGCCTTACAATGAAGTTGTCAATAGTACGCGATGTAGGCTGATAATCATCT
>Ga0209510_1000926_pt1 | contig 36491 bp, 38 predicted proteins | sample BiotimSIPDNA_FD_185749 | JGI IMG/M metagenome (GOLD analysis project Ga0209510, IMG submission 185749) | Anaerobic biogas reactor microbial communites from Washington, USA - Biogas_R1 time_0 SIP DNA (SPAdes) (version 2) | ecosystem: Engineered > Bioreactor > Anaerobic > Unclassified | place...
TCCGCTCCAGCAGCGAGCTGATGGAATGAATGGACTGCTGCATTGCCGCCATCCCCACCAGTGTACGAAAGACTGTGGTCTGGGTTAGGGATCCCTGGATAGGGATGCTTTGATGCTGATCCAGGGCACCGACGGCCAGGACGTAGCATTGATACGGTCGAACTGATGAACCTTGGGTGCAGGTACTGCCTCTGGGATGAGGAACCATGAGGGGCAGCCTGTAAAGTATATAGATCTTTCGATTCTATCCCCAGATCAACGATCGGAGATACATCTGGGCCTTGATAAAATTAACGAACTACTGAAACTGGCATGTGGCTTGATTCTGTTCTGCCAGTCGACGACATCGTCCATGGAAAAGCCTGCCGCGATCAACCGGTCGATCTCCCTGAAAAAGCGTTCGATCTTCCCGTTCGTCTGCGGATGGTTCCGTCTGGCGACGATATGCCGAATGGTAAAATGTTCCAGGAACCGTCCGAAGGCATGATGCGGGGAATTCGTCTTCTGGCTCGAGACGATCTGGGAGCCGTGACCCGTCAGGATCTCGGTCGGGACCCCGTATCGCGCGAACCCGGTCTCGAGGACCAAGATGGTCGCATCAGTTGTCGGCGAGGGGAAGAGGCCCCGGTACGTGATGAGCCGGGAGGCACTGTTGAGGAACGCGATCGCCTACTGCACCTGACCATCGACGGTGACCTGTTTCCAACCACACTGCCACAGGCTCATGACATGGGCCCGCTCGAACCGGACCCATGACGGTCGTGCCGGTTGTCGTTTCTGTGCCGTGAAGAGCCTTCTTTCACGCAGAATGCGCTAGACCGTCGTCTGAAGGATCATACGACCCATCCCGATGGCGAGATACCGGGAGAGGGCACGTGGTCCTGCCTGGGGTATCCGGCGAGAGACCGGGGCCGGGGGGCGTCCGTGGATCCGGGTGTGGCGTAGGGCCTGGTAGAGATCCGAACGTGGCTGACCCGGGTAGCGTGCGGCGAGGGACGAGACTCCCTCGCTACGTGATAGGAGGGAGATCTCCCCGGGATTATCAGCCGCCAACGTCCGCATGCACCCAGTCTCAAAGGTCGTCAGGAATTTATGAGATCCAAAAGCATTATCGGGACGCCGGAAACCGTGCCGGCCGCCGGCGGGACAGCGGGGGGTGCACCCGCCTCCTCCCGACGGTAGGCCGACGGTTCGTGCGCTCCGCTCACTTCTTCCGTATCGTGGCCTGGACCCGTTCCTGCAGGTCCTTCAGGACGTCCTTCAACGCCTCGCCGGTGCGTTCGACACGTTCCTCTAGGTACCGGTGCCCCTCGTCGGTCCCGACCAGGGTCCGGACGGCCCCCATCACGTCATCGACGGCCTTCGTGACAGAGGCCGCGGCCTCTCCGAGCCGGTCCTCGACCGCCCGGTCCGACGACCCGCCGGCCGCCTCCGGCCCCGACTCCTCGCCGCCCTGCTCGGTCCCCGGAGTTCCCTCGACCCACCTGCCCTTCACGAACTGTCCGGATTCCTTGTTCATACCCACCTAATGCTGTGACGGCTGCTCATAACCTTTCTCCCGGCCGCGCTCTCTGGCCACCACGTTCACGAAGCCGAAGCCGTTGCGGGTCCCCTCACCGAGCCCGGCGTCGACCGCGAACTCGAGCACCCGCCGCGCGGTGGCCGGTAGGCAGCCCGTGCCGAGCTCCCAGAACGACGACGGGACCCGGCCGCGCCGGGAGGTGCGGAGGAGGGAGCCATCCGCGATCACCCTGAGATCTCTGTTGAGCCGCGCCCCGTGGTGGGCGTTGTACCGCCGGACCATGTCGCGGTTCAGGGCTGCCAGGAACGCCTCGGTGCCGAGCGGCGGCGTAAAGTAGGCGGGGCCGCCCCCCCCGGGGGCCGGGACGCGGAGCCGGACCGGCGTGGCCGTGACGAGCCGGAGCCCCGACCGGTCGAGCCGGACCGAGAAGGTCTCGTGCCCCTCGACGCGGAAGACGCTCCCCCCTGCGGCGATCCGCCCCGGGTCCCGGCGAAGCCGGGCGGCGAGCGCGCGGACGAGGCCCGGGTCGGGCGAGGCGACCAGGAGGTTCCGGCGGTCCCCTGGCAGGGCCGGTCCGGGCGGGAAGAGGTTCGAGAAGGAGTAGATGGCGTCCCTGCCGCCCGGGAGGTCCGTTCGCCAGCCCCGGACCAGGAGGCCCGAGACGAAGCGGCCCGGGCCTCCCTGCCGCCTGTCCCCGGCGGTCGCGGTCTCCTCTGCTCTCAGGTGGACCAGGACGCGCATGCCCGTGATCAGGGTTTCCGGGCGGGCCAGTGCTCCCCGGGAACCCAGCGTTCGCCGCCGGGACCGAGCTCCTTCTTCCAGATCGGGACGTCGGCCTTGATCGCCTCGAGGATTTCGCGGGAGGCGGTGAAGGCCGCCTCCCGGTGCGCGGCCGCGGCGACGATCGCGACGATATTCTCGCCGACCGCCAGCCGGCCGGTGCGGTGGACGACTGCGACGAATGCGAGCGCGTGCTTCTCTCCCGCCTCGCGGGCGAGCCGTTCGAGTTCGCCCGTCGCCGCCTCCGCGTAGGCCTCAACCTCAATCGCGTCGCAGCCGTCGTCGCGTACGATCCCGTCGAAGAGGACGATCCCGCCGACGCCCGCCCGACGGGCACGGGCGAGGAGGTCGTCGATCTCGATCTCCGCCTCCTGGACCCGGACCAGGGTCTCGGTGGGCACCGCGTCACCCCCCCGCGACAGGCGGAAAGACGGCGATCTCGTCACCGTCCTCGGCGGGTGTCTGCCGGGCCTCGTCGTGCTCGACGCGGCGGCCGTTCTTCATCAGGATCACGTAGTCGCGCAGGGATCCGTCTTCGCCGATCACCGACTCCTCTCCGCGGTCGCTTCCCGCCGCCTCCTGAACCACGCCGGTCACCGTCGCGCCGGGCGGCGTCTCGATCCTGAGCTCGGCGCCGTACCGCTCCCGGAACTGCGCGAAGAACCTCACTCTTGCCGTCATGAGTCGTCTCCTCCTCTCATGCGCGCTCAAGACCTCTATACCTTCCTCCGGGAGCCGGCGCCCCCGCGGTCCTCGTGCCGGAGCGTGGGACGACCCGGGGGGGGCGCCATCGAAGGGATTAACCGGGTAGGACGGGCACGCTCTAGTGCATGGTCGCCCTGACCCTTCCCGGCCCGCGGAGGCTCGAGGAGCCGCTGGGAGGAAGGCGGCTCGACGCGCTGCTCTCCGACCTCGGGCTAAACCCCTGCGAGGTGATCGTGACCCGCAACGGGCAGCCGCTCCCCGACGATGCCCCCGTCGACGACGGGGACTCGCTCCGGGTAATCCCCATCGTCCACGGCGGATGACGACCCCGTCCTGCTCTCTGTGCGCCGGGCCGGCCGTCTACCTCGACCGGGTCACCGGCGAGCACCTCTGCGGGGTCCACCTCGCAGCGCGCGTCGAGGAGGTCTTTCGCTCGACGTTTCGGGGCCCCGGGGGACTCTCCGCGAACGAGCGCGTCGCGGTCGCGTTTTCGGGCGGCAAGGACAGCTCGGTCCTGCTCCACCTGCTCGCGACGGTCGCCGCCCCGGAGCTCGGCCTCTCGCTCGTGGCGCTCACGATCGACGAGGGGATCGACAGGTACCGGGAAGAGACCGTCCGGGCCGCGCGCGCCCTGGCGGCACGGCTCGGGGTCGAACACCGCATCGTCGGGTTCGGCGACGCCTGCGGGGCCTCGCTCGACGACCTGGTCGCCGGGCGCGCGGCCCGGGCCTGCACAATCTGCGGGATCCTCCGCCGCCGGCTCCTCCAGCAGGCCGCCCGCGACCTCGGCGCGGACCGGCTGGCGACCGGCCATTGCCTCGACGACGAGGCCGAGTCGATCGTGATGAACTGGCTCAGGGGCGACCTCTACCGCTCTGCCGGAGTCCGGCCGGCCGGCGGAGCGGGGATGGTCCCCCGGACCAAGCCGCTCGCCCGCCTCCTCGAGAAGGAGGTGGTGCTGTACGGAATCCTCCACGACCTGGCCCCGACGCTCCCGGAGTGCCCGTACGCCCGTCACGCGCTCCGGTCCGGCGTCCGTGGCATGGTCCACCGGGCCGAGCACCGGTGGCCCGGGACGATGGCCCGGGTCGTCGCGGGGCAGGTCGCCCTCGAAAACCGGCTCCGCGGGCAGCTCCCCCCGGCCCGGTTCACCACCTGCCCCGCCTGCGGCGAGCCGGTCCTCGGGGAGTCGTGCCGGGCCTGCGCCCTCCTCGGGCGCGCCCTGGAGAACCATTAAAGCGGGGTTTCGCGAACACTCTTTATCATTTTCAGGTAGATCCATCCGTGACCCGAAACCACCCCGACGTCACCCTTCTCGCCCACAACTACGTCCGCCCCGAGGTCCAGGACGCGGCCGACTTCGTCGGCGACAGCCTGGAGCTCGCCCGGCTCGCCACCGGGACCGGGACCCCGTTCATCGTTGTGGCCGGCGTGGACTTCATGGCCGAGACGGCCGCTGTCCTGAACCCCGACCGGACCGTGCTCCACCCCGAGCCCTGCGCGAGCTGCGCGATGGCCCTCCGGCTCAGGCCCGAGGCCGTGCTCGCCGCCCGGGCCGAGCACCCCGACGCGGCAGTCGTGGCATACGTCAACACTTCTGCCGAGGTCAAGGCCGTCTCGGACATCTGCTGCACCTCGGCGAACGCGGTGCAGGTCGTGAACGCGCTCGAGGAGGACGAGGTGATCTTCCTCCCCGACCGGAACCTCGCGGCGCACGTCGCCGCCCGAACGACGAAGACGGTCTTCCCCGTCCCCGCGCTCGGCTGCTGCCCGGTCCACCAGATCCTGACCCCGGCCGACCTCGCGGCCGCCCGGAGGGCATACCCCGGCGCCGAGGTGATGGTCCACCCCGAGTGCACTCCCGCGGTCCAGGACGCGGCCGACTTCACAGGCTCGACCTCCCAGATGCTCCGGCGGGCCCGCGAAACCCCCGCTGGGACCGTGATCGTCGGGACCGAGATCGGCATGCTCCACCGGCTCGAGCGCGACGTGCCGGGAAAGCGGTTCTTTCCCGCCTCGCCGTTACTGGTCTGCCCGGACATGAAGATGATGACGCTCGAGGTGGTCGAGCGCGCCATCGAGCGCCGCTCGCCGGCCGTCACGGTCACGGCAGGGGTCGCGGGGGGCGCGCGCGCCGCACTCGAGAGGATGCTCGCCCTCCCGGGGCCGTGACCATGCGTGCGCTCGCCTCCTGCCCCAAGGTCTACCGGGCCGAGACCGAGCGGGCCGTGGACCCCGGGACCACGCTCAGGCGGGCCGAGGCCGCCGTCCCCGCGACCGGGATCACGCGGGTCGCCGATATCACGGGGCTGGACCGGGTCGGGATCCCGGTCTTCTCCTGCATCCGCCCGACCGCGGCCGACGGCGCGATCTCGGTCTATAACGGCAAGGGCGCGACCCCGCTGCTCGCCCGTGTCTCGGCGGTGATGGAGGGGGTCGAACGCTACTCGGCCGAGGTGCACGACCGCGAGCTGACGGTCGCACGCTTCTCGGAGCTCGGGCCCGGGGCCGCGCTCGACCCGGAGGACCTCGTCCTGCCGGCCCGGTCGGACCCCGAGGCCGCCCTGCCCTGGGTGCGGGGGCACGACCTTGTCACCGGCGAGGAGGTGCTCGTCCCGGCCCACGCGGTCTTCCATCCCCTCCCGCCGGGATCGCCCCCCCTCTTCCGGACGAGCACGAACGGGATCGCCTCGGGCAACACCCTGGAGGAGGCGGTCTTCCACGCGCTCGGGGAGGTGATCGAGCGGGACGCCTGGTCGATCGTCGAGGCGACCCGCGACGCGGGGCCGGCGATCGTCGACCCGGCCCACTCCACGGTCCGCGGGCTCCTGGAACGGTTCCGGAAGGCAAACGTGCCCGTGCTGCTCCGCGATATCACGAGCGACATCGGGATCCCGACGGTGGCGGCCGTGGCGGAGGACCCCGTGCTCCGCGACCCGGCCCTGCTCGTGATCGGGATGGGGACGCACACGGACCCCGACCTGGCCGCGCTCCGCGCCCTCACCGAGGTCGCCCAGAGCCGGGCCACGCAGATCCACGGCGCCCGCGAGGACACGACGACCGGGGACCTGCGCCGCGCCGTGGGGTACGACCGCGCCCGCCGGATGAACCGGTACTGGTTCGAGGCGAAGGGCGAGGTGGCGGCGGACGCGATCCCGTCGCTCGGAACAGACGACTTCCTCGAGGACATCCGGGTCATGCTCGACCGGCTGCGCGGCGTCGGGCTCGAGCGGGCGGTGGGCGTGGACCTCTCCCGCCCCGAGACGGGCCTGTCGGTGGTCCGGGTGGTGGTCCCCGGCCTTGAGTGCTGGGCGATGGACCCGGAGCGGCGGGGGGGCCGCTGTCGCGATGCGCGGCTGCATCGTCTTTCTCGGCCCGAGCTGTGACCTGGAGACGGCCCGGGAGATCCTCCCCGGCGCCGAGTTCAGGCCGCCCGCCGCCCGCGGCGACATCGCCCGGGCGGCGGAGGGCGGCGCCCGGGTGATCGTGCTGATCGACGGGGTCTTTCTTCAGGACTGCGCGGTCGGCCACCGCGAGGTGCTCGGCGTCCTCCGGGCCGGCACGACAGTGATCGGGGCGTCGAGCATGGGCGCCCTCCGCGCGGCCGAGCTCGACGGTCTCGGGATGGTCGGGATCGGCGAGGTGTACCGCCGGTTCCGCGACGGCGAGCTCGAGTCGGACGACGAGGTGGCCCTGGTCTACGACCCCGAATCGGGGTGCGCGCTCTCCGAACCGCTCGTCAACATCCGCGCGACCCTCGAGGAGGCCGTCGCGGCCGGCGTCATATCCCCGGACGGGGCGGGGGCCGTGCTCGAGGCCGCCAGGGGCCTCTACTTTCCGGAGCGGACCTGGGCCTCGGTCCTGCGCCGGGCCGATCTCCCCGACGGGGTACGCGAGGTCCTCGTGCGCCGGCCCCCGGTCGACCTGAAGCGAGCGGACGCGATCGCGGCGCTCGAGTACGCCCGCGGCCTCTAGGTCTCCCGGCGGCGCCGATAGCGCCGGTAGAGGAACCAGGCCGCCGCCGCGAGCAGCACCAGCGGCAGGGCGGTGATCAGCAGGATCACGATCCCGGAGAGGACCGCGAAGAACCCCTGGACCCCCGTGCCCAGGACCTCGACTATCGATGGCAGGGCCCCGCCCGCGAGCGGGGCCGGCTCCTGGAGGCGGAGCGTGATACGCGAGAAGGCGGTCCTGCTCTCGAGGTACCGGAGCCTCCCCTCCAGCCGGTCGAGCTCCACCTGGACACGCTCGATCTCCTCCTGGACCTTCAGGACGTCCGCCACGCCGGACGTGTTCGCCATGATCCGGGTGTACTGGTCGCGCTGGCGGGAGAGCGAGTCCCTCTTCGCCTCGAGGTCGACGTACTCCTCGGTGACGTCCTGGGCCTGGACCGACTCCGAACGGACCGTGCCGACCGTGCGGAGTGCGCCGAGGGTCGCCTCGAACCGGTCCTCGGGGACGCGCACGGTGACGGTCGCCGTCCGCCGGTCCCCGCTCCCGGCCCGGAGCTCGAGCCCGGCCACGGTGCCGTTCTGTTCCCGGGCGATACCGCGGACTCGGTCGAGCGCGGGCTCGAGCGACGGGACATCGACCCCGAGGTCCGCGGTCCGAATCAGCCTCGTGCCGGTCGTGTCCGAGGACGACCCGGTCCCGTCGAGGTCTTCGGCCGGGGCGCTGCCGGCGACCCCGCCGGGTTCGTAGACCGTGCCGGGGTCCTGGGACTTCCCGTCCCGGGCGGCGAGGTTCGTGCACCCGGCGGTGGCGAGCAGCAGGACGAGCACCAGGATCACGGCAGTCCACTTCATGCACGGAGATCGGAGGCTGGGCGGATAATCCTGTCGAAAGGTCCGATCGCACTCGGAGTCATCGTTTCGGGCCCCCAGCGGCCTCACAGGCCATCCCCTTCCCGGAGGACCGGACCGGGGTCGGCGGCCGGGGGAGGTCATTTTATTCCCGGCACGGCAAACGACTGTACCATGAAGCGTCCCGTCATCGCCGCCCTGGCCGGCGCCGTCCTGCTCCTCGCCTGCCTCGCGGGGTGCGTCGACCCCGGGGCCGGCCCGAGGGGCACGGAAGCGCCCCCCGGGGGCGACGGCCAGGAGGCACCCACGGTGGCCCCAACATTCGGCCCCGGACTCGTCCTCGAGGTCGAGTACACCGGGATGTGGAGCGGGGCCTACGGCACCCTGGACGCGGTCCGCTCCGAGGACGGGTTCGGGAACACGAGCCTTCCCCTCCCGCTGGACGCCTCCTTCATCCAGGCCAAGTTCATGAAGCAGGAGGCCAACGACGAGCCCCTGACCCTCCGCGTGGTCCGAGACGGTGTCGTACTGGCCCGGGCGAGCTCCTCGGAACCGATGGCCGTGGTCACGCTCGAGGCGAGCGCCGACTGACCCGGCCTACAGCCATCCGTTCCCGGCCCAGACCTCGTATTCGTGGGCCCAGACATCGCGGTTCGCCAGGATCAGTTCCCGGAAGTAGCGCTTCTTCTCTTCCAGGGCCGCGAGCTGCTCGGGGTACTCCCGCTTCGTCTCGATCGCCGAGGCGAGGTCTTTCCCGAGAGCCTCCCCCTCGCTCATGGCGCCCTCGAGCCGCCCCGTGTCCGCGCCGAGCGCGACCCCGATCCCGCCGACCACCTGGGCGCCGAGGCTCGAGAGGACGTGGTTGAGGTAGTCGACGACCCGGTCTTCCCCGCTCCCCCCGGTCGTGCAGACCGCGCAGCCGTACTTCCCGTCGAAGGAGCGGCAGTGGACCGCGTCGGCCATGCGGTCGATCACCTGCTTGAGCTGCGCCGTCGGGCCGTCGATGTAGTTCGGCGAGCCGAGCACGATCCCGTCGGCCTCGATCATGCGCTCGAAGACCTGCAGGAGATCGTCGATCATCGGGCACTCGCCGGTGGCGTAGCAGGTCCCACAGGCGTTGCAGAACTCGAACCGGTACCGGCAGATGTCGATGAACTCCGTCCGGGCGCCGGCCGAGGCGGCTCCCCGGAGGACGGCCTCGACGAGCTTCGCCGTGCGGGACTCCGCGCCCCGCGGGCTTCCACTGATCCCCACGATCTTCATGCAGTTTCGTCGTCGAGACGGACCTTTAACGGTTTCGCCTTCAGGTTCGATCCCGGAAGAGCTTCCGCATCACCTCGGCAGGGTCGGCTCCCGGAGCCCGCTGTTCGGCCAGCCGCTCCTCGAACGTCGGGAACACCGCTTCGTAGAAGACCCCGAGCGGTATCCGGGCGTCGCGGCTGTAGTCCCATTCGCGGGCCGCGGCGAGGGCCGCGTCGACCTCGCCCGCGGGGAACGAGCCCGTATCGAGGTCATAGACGTGCCCGTCGTAATACTCCGTCCGGTTGTAGAAGGTCGCGCAGACCTGGAGGACCTCCAGGAACGAGAAACCCCGGTGGCGGATGCCGCCCCGTATCAGCCCGCGGAGCTGCGGGAGCCGGCGCGAGTAGCCGCGCCCGACCCAGGAGGCCCCTCCCGCGATCATCAGCTCGACGGGGTTGATGGGGTACTCGGGCGTCCCGCGCGGGGTCGAGCGCCCGGGGAAGCCGAGCGGCGAGGTGGGCGTGTACTGCCCCGTGGTCAGGCCGTAGACCCGGTTGTCGTGGACGAGCAGGGTCACGTCGACGTTCCGTTTCGCGGCGAAGAGCAGGTGCTCGAGCCCCTCGCCGTAGCAGTCGCCGTCGCCCGCACAGGCGATGACCACAAGGTCGGGGTTCGCGACCTTGATCCCGGTCGCGACGGGCAGGGTCCGGCCGTGGATCGCGTAGAAGGAGTTCACCCCCAGGTAGTCGGCCATCTTGCCGTGGCAGCCGATCCCGGTCACGAGCACGACCCGCTCGAGCGGCGTCCCCTCCTCGACGAGGCCCGAGACGACGTCCTTGAGGGCGTGCTGGATCGCGAAGTTGCCGCATCCGGGGCACCAGGTGTTGGGGGCCCGGGTGACGAGGTCCACGGGCTTCACCTAGACCACCTCCGCGAGCCGGGCAACCATCTCCTCGACCGTGAACGGCCGGCCGTCGTAGCGGCGGACCCGCGCGTCGGCGAAAAAGCCGTGGACCCGCATCACCTGCTCGAGCTGCCCGGTCATGTTCTCCTCGACCACGACGAGCCGTTCGAGGCCGTCGACGGCCCGGCGGAAGGCCCCGGCGGGGAACGGCTCGAGGACGATCGGCCGGATTACCCGGACGGGCAGGCCGGCGGCGGCCTCGAGGACGGCCCCGGCCGTCGAGCCCCAGGCGACGACCCCGGCGCGCGCGCCATCGCCGCCGTGCACAACCACGGTCTCGTAGGCATCGAGGGCGAAGGCGAGGGCCTCGCCCTTGCGCCGCCGCTTCTCCTGCATCCGGACCGTGGTCTTTGCCTCCTCGGTGGTGATCCCGGCCTCGTCGTGTTCGTACGAGTTCGCCTTGACCACCGCGCCTGGCGTCCCTGCGGGGAGCGCGGGCGAGACCCCGTTTTCCGTGACCCGGTACCGGAGGTACGGGTCGAGCGGGACGCCGCCCGGCAACTCCGGCGGGGGCACGGGCTCCGTTCCCGGGTCGAACGAGCAGGAGTAGCCGCCCTCGCAGAGGGTCTTGTCGACCAGGAGGATCCCGGGCACCTGGAACCGCCAGGAGAGGTCGAGGACGCGCGCTGCCCATGCGTAGGCCTCGTCCGCGTCGGCGGGCGCGGCGATCAGGCGGGGGAACTCGCCCTGGCCCGCGTGGCACGCGAAGAGCAGGTCGGTCTGACAGGAGTGGGTCGGCAGGCCCGTCGACGGGCCCGGGCGCTGCCCGAGCACGACCGTCACGGGGAGCTCGGCCTGGCCCGCGAGCGAGAGCGACTCGGTCATCAGGCAGAAGCCGCCGCCCGAGGTCCCGACGGCGGCCCGCTTCCCGGCATACGCGCACCCGAGCGCGACGAGGATGACGGCGATCTCGTTCTCGGGGTGCAACACGGTCAGGGCGGAGCGGCCGGCGAACTCAGCGAGGAAATGGAGGATGTTCGAGGTCGGGGTCATCGGGTACGCGACGTAGGTCTCGAGCCCGCCCCTCACGAGCCCGAGCGCGATCGCCTCGTTCCCCGTCAGGACGGGAAGCGTGGCCATGCTGCCCCGCTCGATCCGGCCCCGCTCCTCGACCGACTCCCAGGCGCGGCGGACCACCCGGAGGTTGACGTCGACGAACCTCTCCGGGACCTCGGCGCGGAAGACCTCCTCGACGACCTCCCACGGGACCCCGGCGATCCGGCAGAATGCGCCGACGAGGCCCGCATTCCGGGTGATGGCCGGGGCCCTCTCCTCCTCCAGGATCCCGCCGAGCGGGACGGGGATCCCGTCGGCCCGCTTCACGACGGACGCGTCGTAGACCACCACCCCGCCGGACGCGAGCGCGCCAGCGTGGCGGTCCACGGTCGCCTGGTCCAGGGCGAGGACAGCGTCGACCCGGTCACGGTGGGTCCGGACGGGACGGCCCGCGGACCGCACGACCGCGAAGTTGTGCCCACCCCGGACCAGGGACGGGTAGTCGAAGTACATGTAGACGTAGCGGCCGAGCCTGGCCAGCAGGTGGCAGAGGACCGCGCTCGCCCTGTTGATCCCCTCGCCGGCGCGTCCGCCGATCAATACCGAGTACTCCTGCATGGGTATGCCTCCACAGTCTCAGGAGGCCCGCCGGGTGAAAAACCTTCGCGCACCGCCCGGGCGGCCCGGATCGAACGGGGATATCTATTACCGGGATGACGGAGACCACTGGACGATGCACACCCTGGTCCTGCTGCGGCACGGGGAGAGCCTCTGGAACCGGGAGGACCGGTTCACGGGCTGGACCGACGTGGACCTCACGGCCCGCGGGGTCGACGAGGCGCACCGGGCGGCGTCGCTGCTGCTCGGCGAGGGGTTCTCGTTCGACCTCGCCTTTACCTCGCTTCTCAAGCGGGCCGTCCGGACCCTCTGGATCGTCCTCGACGACACGGACCAGATGTGGATCCCCGTGCACCGCTCCTGGCGGCTCAACGAGCGGCACTACGGCGCGCTCCAGGGACTGAACAAGCACGAGACGGCAGCGAAGGTGGGCGACGCGCAGGTCCGGATCTGGCGGCGGAGCTACGTCGTCCGTCCCCCTCCACTCGCCGAAGACGACCCCCGCCACCCCCGGCACGACCGCCGGTACGCCGGCCTCGCCCCTTCCGAGCTGCCTGCCGCCGAGTCGCTCAGGGACACGCTCGAGCGGACCCTGCCCTTCTGGCACGGTGCGATCGCGCCGGCCGTCGCGGGGAGAGAGAGGGTGCTGATCGTCGCCCACGGCAACAGCCTCCGCGCGCTCGTGAAGTATCTCGACCGCATCCCCGACGAGGAGATCCCGCTCGTGGAGATCCCGACGGGCGTCCCGCTCGTGTACACGCTCGACGAGTCGCTGGAAGTGGTCGACCGCCGGTACCTGGGCGGGTCGGAGTAGCCCCTCGCCGGACGGCCCCGGCGACTACGCGCTCCCGGCCGACCCCGCCTCGCCCGCACGCGCTTCGCGCTCGGGCGTCCCGAAGGTGTCCCCCTTCTGCATCGATGCAGCAGGCGATCTGGCGGGGGCCGGGCACGGTCTCTGCGGGTATCATGACCCCGCCCCGGATGGCCCCGAACCGGCAGGCATCGACGGAGGGGATGCCGATGGCGTTCGTGCACGACGGCCCCGGGCAGGCCCACGCCGTCGATGCCCGACTCGCCGAGGAGGGGAGGGGGTGATGGGTGATGGCGGTCCGGCCGATCCTCCAGCCGAAGACTTCGCGGCGGAACGCGGCGACCGGCTCGGGGTCGTCCGCATGGCACTCGAAGTGGGCGAGGCGCGGCATCGCGATCTCCCGCCCTCCGCCCGGGAGATGATACGGTTCCCCGGGCGGTCACTTGTACTCGCGGCGGGAGTAAGTGTACTTCTGCGACTCGCCACCCTTCCGGACGATGTAGAGCCACTGGTAGAGCGACCGGATCGTCCCGAACTGCTCGTACCGCCGCATCGAGAAGCCGACTCGGAGCCGGGGGTCGAAGAGGACCCGGCCCTCGCGGACCATCCGGCGGGCGATCTCCAGGTCGTCGCCGGCGTCGACGGTCCGGTACATGCCCGCGCGGACGAACGCGTCCTTCCGGAAGGCGGAGTTGCACCCGAGGGTGTAGTGAAACCCGAGACGGGAGCCGGCGGCCGAACCCAGGTTGGCGAGCCCGAGCGAGAGGCGGTTCCCGATTGTATCCTCGATCGGCTCCACGGTCCCGTAGACCATCACGACGCCCTCCCGGAGGAGGTCGTCGCGGACGCGCTCGACCCAGCCCCGGGGAAGGACGCAGTCCGCGTCGGTGGTCGCGACGAGCGGGCTCGCCGCGGCGAGGACCCCGTCGTTCCGGGCGCCGCCGACCTTAGGGCTCGACTGGACGAAGACCCGGTCGGCGTACCCGGCCGCGATCTCCCGGGTCCGGTCCGCCGAGTCCCCGTCGACCACGATGACCTCGTACTCGTCCCGCGGCAGGGTCTGGTCCGCGAGCGAGGCGAGGCAGCGCTCGACGGACGCCTCCTCGTTGTAGGTGGGCACCACCACCGAGATCGCGGGGGTCACTTCCGCTCCTCCAGCTCTCTCCTGAGGTGTGCCAGCTCGTCCAGGGTCTCGCGGTGGAACGAGAGGAGCAGGTCCCCGATCATCCCGAAGCTGACGATCTGGATCCCGACCGTGATCAGCAGCACGGTCAGGATCGTCAGCGGGAGGCGCTCGATCCCGGACAGCCAGTCGATCACCACGACCACCCCGAGCAGGAACCCGGCGACGACGAAGCCCGCGCCGATCAGGCCGAAGTAGAAGAGCGGGTTGTTCATCCGGGCGAGCCGGTAGATGGTCACGGCGATCCGGTAGCCGTCGCGGAGCGGGTTGAGCTTCGTGGCCGTCCCTGAGCGGCGGCCGTACTGGACCGGGACCACCCCGACGCGGTGGTTGTTCCGGACCGACTCGACCGCGATCTCGGTCTCGATCCCGAACCCCTCCTCTTTCAGCTGCATCGCGCGGATCGCGTCCGCGGTGAACGCCCGGTAGCCCGAGAGGATGTCGCTCAGGTACCGGCCGTGGGCGAGTCGGAAGAGCCGGTTCAGGAGCCAGTTGCCGGTGTAGTTGAGCCGGGAGAAGGCACCCCGCCCGACGTCCACGAGCCGGTCGCCGATCACCTGGTCGTACCCGGACGCCAGGGGCTCGACCATCCGGTCCGCGTCCACGGCCGAGTAGGTCCCGTCGCCGTCGAGCATCAGGACGAACGGCGTCTCGACGACGCGGAATGCCTCGATCACGGCATTCCCCTTGCCCCTGCCGGTCTGGGGCATCACCGTGGCGCCGGCCTCCTCGGCGAGGGCGGCCGTCCCGTCGTCGCTCCCCCCGTCGACCACGAGAACGCGGCGGTATCCCCGCTCCGCGAACTCCCGGACCAGCCCCTGGATCGTCGGCGCCTCGTTGAGCGTCGGGATCAGGACCGTGACCGCGTCCCGGTCGATCGTCATGTCATCTATATATGCCGGAGAGGTCGTCATAATGACTTTGATGCACCTCGAGAAACCGGGACTGCGCGTGCTGGGGGTCGCCGAGAGCTACCGGGGGCGGCACGACGAGGGGGCCGTCTCGCATTTGGCCGGGGTCGTGATGCGCCGCGATCTCCGCATCGACGGGATCGGGTTCGCGACGACCACGGTCGGGGGCGACGACGCGACCGGGGCCGTCATCCGGCTCGTGGCCTCCCTGGAGCGCGACGACCTGAACGCGCTGATGCTCTCGGGGGCGGTGATCGCCTGGTTCAACGTGGTCGAGGCCGACAGGGTCGCCGAGACGACCGGGTTGCCGGTCGTCGTGGTCACCTACGAGGCCTCGAAGGGCCTCGAGGGCGCGATCGCGCGCCACTTCCCCGGCGACGCCGCCCGGCTCGAGCGCTACGGGCGGCTCGGGGAACGGTCGGCCGCCCTCCTTTCGAACGGGAGCACGGTCTACATCCGCCCGTTCGGGCTCTCCCTCCGCGAGGCCGCCGGCCTCGTGGACGCGTTCACGATCGATGGCCGGATCCCCGAGCCGATCCGGGTCGCGCGGCTCATCGCACGGGGCTTCCGTGGCGCGTCAGGTAGTGGCGCGATATGATGCAGCCCTCGTTCCTGTCGATGATTTCAACACGGACCGTCTGCCCGGGCATGAAGGTCCGGTCGGTGAAGTCGATCAGGACGGTCTCGCCCGGCTCCCAGAGCTCGCCGCGGCAGCCGGAGCCCTGGATCCGCTCGATGCCGAAGTGGTGGCTCGGCACGAAGTCCTCGCCGTGGAAGGTCTCGAGCCGGCAGTCGACCGGGACGTCCCCGGCGTAGAACCTCGCCGTCAGCGGCCTGTTGCGGAGCAGCATGGTGCCGGCGTTCACGAGCAGGAGACGGCTGTCGTGGTTGAGGACGCTCCCGTCCTCGCTGTAGTCGTGGACCATGACGGCCTGGATCTCGACCGGCGGAAACGGGTCGCAGAGATGGAGTGGGGGGAAGAGGAGGAGCAGGAGAGCGACCAGGAGCACCACCAACGCTACCATGAAGATGACACCCAGGACGGGGGATACCGCGCCATCGGGCTCGCGGGGTACCATGCGGTGTGATACATCGGCGACAGGATAAACTTTTTGAAATGCTCGCCGCGACCGATACTTTTTTCACCGATCTGCTACGAGTCTGGTGTAGATAACCGATGCGCCTCTCTCTCGTTCTCTCCGTCGCCCTCGTCGCCCTCGCGGCCGTCGCGTGGCCGGTCGCGGCCTTCGAGGCGGACCTCCTCGAGATCGCGGTCGATCCCGGCGGCGACGCCGTCGCCACCCTCCACTTCTCTCCGAACCGGGTCGAGGTCGCCTGCCTCCGTCTGGCGGGGGCCGCCCCCGTGCACGGGCTCGAAGCCCTCCTCTCGGCCGTCTCTCGCCGGCCCGTCGAGGTGACCGCCCTCGATGCCCGGGCCGCCACGGTCGCGATCCCCCGGTTCGCCCGCCAGGCCCGGTCCGGGGAGACGACGACCTGGACGACCCCCTCCTTCGACTTCCGGAGACTGGGGGGACCGCTCGCCCGTCACCCGCTCGCCCGTCACCCGCTCGCCTCGCTCGCGGTCCCGGACTTCAGCCCTTCCCGGATCGAGGTCACGTTCCCCGACGGCTTCACGGCGAGCTTCGAGGACACCCCGGTGCTCCCGGCCTGCGATCACACCGCATGACCGGGGACCGCCCCTCACCGTAGAAGCGGCTTCCCCGCGCATGTTCATTCTCTTTCACCTCCTGACAGGCCTCGTGCTCGGCTACCTGCTCGCGGACCTTCTCGGCACGAGGCGCGTGATCCTGCCCTGCATGTTCGGGGCACTCCTGCCGGACCTTGTGGACAAGCCGCTCGGGATCCTCGTCCTCGGCGAGACGCTCAGCTCCGGCAGGGTCTTCTTCCACACCCTTCCCCTGCTGATCGTCGTGCTCCTGGCGGGCGCGGTCGTTCTTGCCCGATACGGCCGGCCGTCCCTTTTCGCCGTCGGGGTGGGCATGGCCTCACACCAGGCCCTCGACGTCATGTGGACCCAGCCGAACACATGGCTGTACCCTTTCCTGGGACCGTTCGATACGATCGCCACCGAGGGCTGGTTCCTCCGGGTATTCATCGCCGAGCTCACCAACCCGCTCGAATGGGTCTCGGGGGCCGCGCTCCTGGCCCTCCTGCTCCCCGTCCTCCTCCCGGGCCGGACGGAAGCGCTCGCGGCCCGGTACGGCCGGCTCTTTCGCCGGCTGGCGCTCGGCACGGCGGTGCTCCTCGCGCTCGTCGGGCTCTTCCTGATCGCGGGCGGAGCGCTCCGGCACTACTCCGGGCTGGCTGGCTGGGCGGACGAGGCCCTGTGGTACGCCCTGGTGGGCGGCTCCGTGCTCCTGCTCACGGCGTACGTGCTGTGCCGTATTGCTGCCCGGCTCCGTGTCGATGCCCCCTGGATCGGGCTCATATAGCTTCGATGCCCATTCTGATCAACAGACCATGACCTCCCCGCCCACCGGCAACCTCGCCCGGGAGTTCACCGAATCCGTCCGGCCGCCGGCCGACGTCGCGGCCGCCGTCGCCTGGACTCTGCTCACGCTCCTCTCGGTCTACCTCCCGGTGGTGAACCAGACCCCGCTCCGGGTCGCCCTCGGCCTGCCGCTCGTCCTGTTCGTCCCGGGGTATCTCCTGATCGCGGCCCTCTTCCCCCGGAACGATGACCTGGACTGGATCGAGCGGGTCGCGCTCTCGTTCGGGCTCTCGATCGCGGTGGTCCCGCTGATCGGTCTCGTCCTGAACTACACCCCCTGGGGGATCCGGCTCGACCCGATCCTGGGCGCGCTCTCGCTCTTCGTCGTCTCGATGGCCGGGCTCGCCGCGTACCGCCGGCTCTCGCTCCCCGACGAGGAGCGACTTACAATCCCGGCCGTCGAGACCCTGGCCGCCGTCAGGTCCGAGCTCTTCGCCCCCGGGCAGTCCCGGCTCGACCGGAACCTCTCCATTCTTCTCGTCGTCTCGATCGTCGCGGCCCTCGCGACGACGGTCTTCGTGGTCGCGGTGCCGAAGGAGGGCGAGCACTTCACCGAGTTCTACATCCTGGGCGCGGACGGCAAGGCCGCGGACTACCCGACGGCCTTCGACGGGGGGACGCCACAGTGGGTGACCGTGGGCGTCTCGAACCACGAGTACCGGGACGTGGCGTACACGGTCGAGACCCACGCGTTCAACCAGACCTTCGACCCGGCCACGAACACCTCGACGGTCGACCGGACGGTCCTCCTCGACTCGTACGCGGTGACGATCCCGCACAACCAGACAGACGAGCGGCGCGTGAACTTCACGGTTCCAGACACGAGGTTCAACAAGGTCGAGTTCCTGCTCTTCGCCGGGGAGGTGCCGGCCGAAACCGTCTCCGGCCAGGCCCGGGTGAACGCGTCGTCGCGCGACCTGCACCTCTGGGTGCGGGTCCGCTAGGAGAGAAGCCGGAGGACGAGCCGGACCGAGCGGTCCCTCTCCCCGGCGGCCACGTGCTCGAGGACGACGGTCCGTCCCAGGCCGGCCGCGGCCATCACCGCGAAGAGGTTGCAGACCGGGCAGCCGACCATCGTGCAGATCTTGGGCGAGGCAGCGCGGATCGCCCGGCACCCGTCGTAAAACCGGTATCCCTCCAGCACGACCACGATGCCGTCCCCCTCTGGGACGGCCTCGACCCGCTCGGCGATGCCGAGAACGTCGGCGGCCACCTCCCGGATGGCGGTGCAGACCCCGTCGACCGTTCCCGGCACGGCCAGACCGTTCCGGTTGACCAGGTCGTCGTAGAGCGGGAGCCCGGTGGGGACGAGCCGCACGCCGCCGCCGTGCTTCTCGTCGATGAAGGTGTAGTCGTCGGCTGGAAGGCCCGGGGAGTCCTCGCCGACCGGGACGACCTGGACCACGGTCCCTTCTACCGGGACCAGGTGCGCGTCTCCCCGGAGCCCCAGGTCGGCGCAGCAGCGGGCGAGATCGATGACGGGACCGGCCGCGGCGAGACCCGCGACCCAGGGGGCGACCGGGTCGCCGCGGTACTGAGTCAGCAGGAGGACGCCGGCGATGAATGATCCGAACCCGACCAGGACGAGGGTGGCCGAGGTCATGTCGCCCCGCCCGGTCAGGGCGGCGACCAGGAGGAGGAGGACGGCCGCGCCGAGGAGGACGCCCCCCCCCAGGGTCGCGGCGGCCCGGTCGTTCACGCGGCACCCCCCGCGAGCCGCCGGGCGGCCCAGGCCTCGAGCCCGGCCAGCGTAACGGCGACCGCGGCCAGGGCCGCGACCAGGGCGAGGAGCGCGAGCAGGGTCTCCCCGGCCAGGACGAACCCGGCGGCGAGAAGCGTGGCCGCGCCCCCGCCCGCGACGAGGGCTGCCCGGTCACCGGTCCCGACCGCTAGCGCGGCCAGGAACGGCTGTGCCAGGACCGCGAGCACCGGGAGGGCCAGGCCGATGCCGAGCGCGAAGGCCTCCCCGGTGCAGAGCAGGAGATACCGGTCTCCGTGCCCGGACCAGGCGAGCCAGGCGAGGGCCCCCCCGAGCAGGAGCACGACCGCGCCGAGGAGCGGGTCGAGGCCGGGGACGAGCCAGACCCCGGCCGCGGCCAGGGCCACCAGCCCGACAGCGGCAACCCGGACCCGGTCGACCGCCATCAGATCGCCTCCACACGGGCGTACGGTGCGAGCCCGGCGACGGTGGCCCGGGCCGCCCCGGGCAGCCGGAACCGGAGCTCCCGGCCCGTCCGCCGGACGGCGGCGCCGATGAGGACCAGGTGCGAGAGTTCCCCGACCCCCGACGTGAAGACGACGACGGAGCCCGGCTCCACGGACCCGAGGCACCGCTCGATCTCCTCCTCGAACGGGGAACGGGACGGGGTCGCGAGGGTTGCCCGGAGGGCGGCGGCGAGCCGGTGCGACGGCCCCGTCGCGCCGCGGTCGGCTGCGCCCATGCGCCGCCGGAGCCAGACCGGGTCCCGGACCCGGAAGAGCGGTGCGGCGGGGTCTTCATCCCGCGGCGAGAGGAGCCGGACCAGGGCCGGCAGGTCGGCCTCCCCGGGGCGGAACGCGACGAGGTCCCCGCCCGCGACCGTGAGCAGGGAGACGCTGCCGTGGTCCCGGATCACGGACTCGACCGTGTCGCCGGCCGCCGAGAGGAGGGCGTCGGCGCCGGGCGCGCCGCAGGGAGGCAGGTCCACCACGACGAACGGCGGGCCGCCCGCGCTCCCGGTCGGCTCCCTGACAAAGAAACGGCCGTACTTCGCCGAGAGCTTCCAGTCGATGAGGGCCGGGTCGTCCCCGGACCTGAACTCGCGGTAGGACCGGATCCCCTGGCCGCGGAGCAGGGCCCTCTTCTCGCGCTCCATCTCGCCGGCGCCGGTGCCGGGGAGATCCTCGCCGTGCACCTGTCCCGCCGGGAGGACGGTGACGGACGGGCCGGCGAAGGCCGGGGCGGTGAGGTCGAGCCCGGTCGTGAAGAAGCGGTCGGCGGTCGTGAGCCGGAGGCCCCGGAACGCGACCTCCCCGGGGAGGGGGAGGCGGACCCGGTAGGCGGCGGACCCGCCCGATATCCTGGCCCCGGCGGGGTCGTGGAGGGCCGAGGCGGGAGGGAGATCGGCGAGAGAGACCTCGAGCCCCGGGGAGGCGGGCAGGACGACCCGGGTCTCGACCCCGACCGGCGAGCCCTGCCGGACCAGGCTGCGCTCGACCGTCCGCTCGACCGCGATGCCGTCGGCCACCCGGAGGGTCCGGACGAGGAAGAGGACGGCCATGGAGGCGAGGAGCCCGGCCAGGCCGGCCCCGGCGCCGGCGGCGGGGGGTGCGTCCAGGTAGAGCCCGACCAGGCCGAGCACGGCGGCGACGGCGGCCACGCTCCCGGTCCACGCGGTCGGGCGCACCGGATCAGGCCACCTCGACGGTTTCCAGGATATCGCCGATCACCTGCGCGACCGAGATCCGCCCGAACTCGGCTTCCCGCTCCAGGATGAGCCGGTGCCCGAGGACCGGGCGCGCCATCGTCTTGACGTCGTCGGGGATCGCGTAGGTCCGCCCGTCGATGGCGGCCCGGGCCTTCGCCCCCCGGAGGAGGGCGAGCGAGCCGCGGGTCGAGGTCCCGAGCCGGATGTCGCCGTGGGACCGGCTCGCGACCACGATGTCGCGGATGTAGCGGAGGACAGCGTCGTCGACGTAGACCTCCTGGATCGCGTGGCCCATCGCCCGGATCTCGTCAGTGGTGACGACCGGTCTCAACCGGCCTCCGAACTCGTCCCAGTCCAGGTGGCCGTCCCGGTCCCGCCGCAGGATCTCGATCTCGTTCTCCCGGTCCAGGTGGTACAGGGTCATGCTGTAGTTGAACCGGTCGCGCTGCGCCTCGATCAGGGGGAAGGTCCCCTCGAACTCCTGGGTGTTCTGGGTCGCGATCACGAAGTACGAGTCCCCGAGCGGGTAGGTGAGCCCGTCGATCGTGGCCTGGCGCTCGGCCATGGCCTCGATGAAGGCCGACTGGGTCTTCGGGGTGAGCCGGTTGATCTCGTCGATCATCACGAAGTTCGCGAAGATCGGCCCCTTCTGGAGCACGAACTCGTGCTTCTCGTCGTCGTAGATCCGGATGCCCACGATGTCGGCCGGCTGGACGTCGACCGCGCCCTGGACGCGGCTGAACTCGTAACCGATCGACCGGGCGATGATCTTCGAGATCGTCGTCTTGGCCGTGCCGGGCACACCGTCGATCAGGACGTGACCGCCGGTCAGCACCCCGATTACGACCAGGTCGACGAGCTCGTGGTTGCCGACCACGTACCGGCCGACGATCCCGCGGATGGCCCGGTGGGCCTCCGCGACGGACGCGACCCTCTTCTCAAGATCCTCAGGCTCCACGCTCGGTCCTCCGTCCGGGGCGGCGCACGGCGAGCGCGATCAGCGCGGCGGCCGCGACGGCAACGATGAGAACAGGTCTCTCCTGCAGCCATAAAACCGTGCCGACCGGGCCGGACGCCCCGGTGGTCCGCGAGACGACCCCGTCGACCAGCACACCGTCGGGGGCGAGCCGCGCGAGCAATAGCGCGTTGTCGCCGACCCGCAGGTCCTGCATCGCGTTGATGAAAAGGCTCGCGTCCCCGACCGCGACGACCCTCCCGGCGCCGATCTCCTCATGGGCGACCAGGATGTAGCGCTCGAGGGGCTCGTTCGCGCCTGGCCGGCCGTCGCCGTCCCCGTCCATCCAGGAGAGGCGGGAGGTCTCGAGGAGCGGCGTGCCGCCGAGGACGGCGACCGGCCGGTCGAAGACGACCGCGGTGAGGTTCCCGGCCAGGTCGCCGCCCGGGGCAGGGAACCCGAGCACGGCGGCCGGGAGCTCGAACGCGCGCTCGAGCGAGGAGAGGTTCCGCTGGTCGAACCGGATCGAGGTGCCGGCGGCAGCGAGGAGCGCGTTCCCGGCCCCGAAGTCGTCGGCGACGACGATCGTCCCGCCGGAGGCAACGAACGCGCGGTACTCGCCGGCCTCGTCGCCGACCGGCGCCCGGCCCGGAGCGACGACCAGCAGGGTCGCGCCCGGATGTCCGCGGAGGTCAGCGGGGGCGGTGATCACGACGGGTTCCCGGGCGTCGAGTTCCTCGAAGAAGACCGAGGTCCCGTTCCAGGAGGGGTTGTGCCGGCTGAACTCGTCGCCGGCCGACGAGACGTGGAGGAAGAGCGCGACGGCCCCGGCCAAAACGACGAGGCCGACGGCCCAGACCAGCCAGGCGGCGCCCGGGCCGCGCTCACCGCTCGGCACGCGCCGGCTCCGAGAGGACGGCAACGAACCCCTCGACCATCGTCTCGAGATCGACGGGCGTCGGGGGCCGGCCCGCGTACGCGACCGCCTCGTAGCAGGTCGCGACCCGGTTCATCGCGACGGCGGCGGGGGTCTGTCCGAGGTGTCCGGCGAGCTCGCGCGGGGTCATGGCCTCGAGGTGCGCCCCGGGCTCGCGCGCGGCGACCCGGGCGACGAGCTCGCGGTAGATCGCCTCGACCCCGTCCCGCCCCCCGTCCCCGGAGAGGGACCGGGCCAGGGACCGGAGGTCGTCGGAGGGGGACGCGACCGGCTCCCCGACACCGCCGGCCGGCGGAGCGGGCGCGACCGCCGGCGGAGCGGGAGCCGGTTCGGGAGGCTCGGGTTTCCTGCGGACGGGCGCGGGAGCCGGTTCGGGAGGCTCGGGCTTCCCGCGGACGGGCTCGGGCCGGGCCGGCACCGGGCCGGCGGGAGCGGCGGGGGCCGCCCTCTGCCCGCCCGACCGCTGCCTCAAGACGAAGAACCCGGCGGCCCCAACGAGGAGCACGACGAGGCCGGCGAGGAGCGGGAGAACCGGGAGCCCCCCGCCGGGGATCTCGACCCGGACGACGGGGCTTGAGGCCGGGGTGAGCGGCCTCCCGTCGGTGAACGAGACGTTCGCGACCACCTCGTACGACCCCGGGTCGAGCCCGGCGAGGAGCTCGAACTGCCCCTCGTTCCCGGTCGTGCAGTCGCCCGAGCCGATGCCCCGGAACTCGAGGTGGACCGGGGCTCCGGGCACCGGTCTCCCGCCGGCGGAGACGTTGCCGCTGCAGCGGAGGGCGGTCTCGTTCTCCCATGTATCCACGACGACCTGGAGCCGGACCTCTGGCTCGGTCGGCAGGACCGCGAACGAGACCTCGTCGAGCAGGAAATAGCCGGCCCTGGCGCGGAAGACGTGGGGCCCTGCCGCCACCCTGTCGACCAGGTAGTCGTACGAGAACGCGCCGGTCGTGTCGGCCGAGAGTTGCCCGGTCTCGACGCCGTCGAGGTAGACCTGGACCGCGGTCCCCGCGGCGGTCCTCCCGGAGACCCGGACCGTCTCGCCCCACGAGGCGTTAGCGGGCGCGGCCGTGAGCCCGAGCGGGCCGCCGGAGACGGACGCGTTCGGAATTGCTCCGCTTCCCGTCACGGTCGTCGGCGCCCCCGTCAGGTTCGCCGTCTGGTTCAGCGCGGGTACCGCGCCCGCCGTCCCGTTCGAGCCGGGTACCGCGGCCGCCGTACCGGCGGCGTCGCCCGCCGGGGTCCCGGGGGTCGCGCCGGGCAGCGTGGCGTTCGCGCCCGCCCCGGTCTCTCCCGCGGCGACCGTCTCCGCCCCCCCGAGCGGGGAGGCGTTCAGGGCCGGCAGCACGCCCCCCCCGGCCTGGACCAGGCAGGCGAGGCAGAGCAGGGCGACGGCGCTGGCAGCGCAGCCGGGTCTAGTCATCTCCACCCTCCGTTATCACGTGGATGAAAGCTTTGTTGACGGTGCGGATATCTTCTTCCGTCGGGTCGCACCCGGCATACCGCACCCGCTCGTGCACCCGGACGAGGGTGGCGAGGTCCCCCCCGGTCGGCCCGGACGCGAACCGGGCCGCGATCTCGCGCGGCGTGAGCGAGGGCAGCGCCTGGCCGGGGTGCCGGGCGTCGAGCTCCCGGACGAGCCGCCGGTAGAGGCGGGTGACGGCCTCGCGCCCGTCGACGCCCTCGGCCAGCAGGGCAGCGGCCTGCTCGGCCTCGTCCACGGTCGGCGCGGGAGGGAGTTCGATCACGGGCTCGGGGGGCGGCCCCCCGGGCAGGGCGACCCCGCCCTCCCCGGCCGCGCCCCTGCGGCGCAGGTAGAGCACGGCCCCGGCCCCCGCGGCACCGACTCCCAGGAGGTACAGGAGCGGCCTGAGCCAGTCCCAGATCGACGGGACCAGGACGTCGACCGGCGCCGACCCGGACCCGTTCAGGGGGAAGCCCTCGGGGTCGAACTCGGCGGTCAGGCGGTGCCGGCCGGGCTCGAGGGAGGTGGCGTCGATCGCGAAGGTCCCGTCGTCGCGGGTCTCTCCCACCTCCCACCAGCCCCCGTCGACCGCGATCCCGACCGTCCCGCCCCGGACCGGCACGCCGTCCTCGGTGGCGACGCTCCCGGTGCAGAAGGCCGTGCCGTTCGCCTCGAGCCGCTCGACGGCGAAAGTGGTGGTGGTGTTCCGCACGGCGACCCGGAAGGTCCGCTCGGCCGAGATCGCGGCCCCGGCGGAGGCGTAGGCCTCGTGCTGGCCGCTCTCGATCTTTCCGACGCGGTACGGGAACTCGAAGCCGCCCCCGCCCTGCGACTGCACCCCGGCGAGCAGCCTGCCGTCCAGGTAGATTGTCACCCCGGTCCCGGCCGGCCTGGAGACGGTGCCCCTCATCGCGAGGACGTCGCCGTAGATTCCGCGGTCGGGCACGATCTCGAACGTGATCGCCGCGAGGTCGCCGGAGACCGCGGCCTCGCGCTGGATCTCCCGGACGGCCCCGGAGACCGAGGTCGCGCGCTCGTCCTGGCGAGCCCCGAGCGCGGCCACGACCGCGGCGAACTCGAGGACCGACTCCTCGTACTGCGAGGTGTCCAGCCCGTAGTGTTGCGAGATGTTGACCATCGCCCCCTGCCGGGCGGCGTAGCCCCGGTAGTTCGCCTCGACGGCCTTCCGGAGCTCCTCGCCCTGGAGCTGGACGGACCTGAGCATCGCGGCGTCGTTCTCGTCGCGGTACCGGACCTCCAGGGCGTCGAGCCGCGCGAACTCCTCGGTCTGGTTCAGGAGCCGGCGGAGCGATGCCACGTTCGCCGTGTTGTTCCGGTTGAACTCGGCGACGTCGGTCTCGGTCATGTCGAGCCGGAAGACGAGGGAGCTGAGAGAGCGGCCCGACCGGAGGTAGGCGTCCAGGCTCGCGGAGGCCGCGTCCAGGTCTCCGAGCCGGATGTCCAGCACGACCGACTGGGCGGCGTTCAGGCTGGTCGCCCACTCGGGGAGGACGAGCGACCCGTCGTCGCGGGTGAGGCGGCCCGTCGCCGTGAGGTCCTCGTGGTAGGGCGAGACGGCCCCGGTCTCGGCGGCGTAGAGGAGGGGCTGGCCGGCGAAGACCAGGAGGAGGACGAGGGCGGCCAGCCCCAGGACGAGGAGGGCGAGCCACTCCCGCCGGACGGGGGGGACCGCCGGGAAACCAGGGGGGCCGTTCCCGATTGTCCGTCCCCGAAGAGAGGAGAGGGCCGATCCGAGGCGCGACACTGACGCCCCCGTCCCCCGCGGTGGCCGGGGACTCATCGCGACAGGATCTCCAGCACTTTCCCGGCGACGATCCAGCCGAAGACCACCACGCCGGCCGCGACCACGTACTTGGCACGGCGGACGTGGGCGGGCTGGACCGTGGATGGGTCGACCACCTCGAGCAGGACGAGGAGCCCGATCAGGACGAGCACGAAGAAGACCTGGAGGTCGAGCGCGCGGTTCAGGAGCATGAAGACCGCGACGACCAGGCTCCATATGACCAGGACGGCGACGAACGTCCCGCCGGAACGGACCCTCATGAGCTTGCAGTCATTTTTATCCGCTGGCCCTTTTATCATTATCCCGGTACCGCGAGCCGCCCGGCCGGCCCCCGCGGTGGCGATACCCGGCTCTCCCGCCGGCGATTGCCCCCGGTTGGTGCGACCCGGAAGGGGAAACCTCCCCCACCCGGAACCGGAAATAACGGGTAAATCAAACCATTTTTCCCGTCAGCGCCCCTTCCCTTCCGGCCACCCGGAGGAATATTTTTTAAATCTATCCCGCGAACGGTTGAACATAGATCGGGACAATCTCCATACGGCCGGGTGTGGGCGCGTGCTCTCCCGGGTTGCCGGTGGTCGATCGGTCCCGGGCCAGGCGGAGCGCAGTCCGGCGGACCGGATCCTCGAGCGGGGTTGGAACCAGGGATGAGAGGTGTGTTCAGTCGGGACGGGCGGCAGGGGCGGTTCCGTGCGGCCTGCCGTCCGGCGAAGCGTTCCCGGCGAACCCGGGCCTTCCCGTGGTGCCGTGTGGCCGCGGTGATCCCGGCCTACAACGAGGCCGCGATGATCGGCCGGGTCGTCGCGGGAACGCGGCGGCACGTCGACCGCGTGATGGTCATCGACGACGGCTCGACGGACGGGACCGCCCGGCGCGCCGCCCGTGCCGGGGCCGAGGTGATCGCGCTCCCCGCGAACCGGGGCAAGGCGGCCGCCGTGATGGCCGGGTTCTCCGGGGCCATCGCCCGGGGATACGACGTGGTGGTGATGCTCGACGGCGACGGCCAGCACCTGCCCGAAGAGATCCCGCGGGTCCTCGCCCCGGTCCTCGCCGGGTCGGCGGACCTGGTGATCGGGTCGCGTTTCCTCGACGTCCGGTCCGCGATCCCCGCGTACCGGGTCGTCGGCCAGAAGGCCCTCAACCTGGCCACGGCGATCGGGGCGGGCGTCTTTCTGACCGACACGCAGTCGGGCTTCCGGGCCCTCGGGCCCGGGGCGCTCTCCCGGCTCGACTTCGCCTCCACCGGCTACGGCCTCGAGTCCGAGATGATCGCGCACTACGCCGCCTGCGGCCTCTCGATCACCGAGGTCCCGGTGGGCTGCAGCTACGATGGCCCGAACCTCCACAAGAAGCACCCCCTGCTCCACGGCCTCGAGATCGTGAACGCGATGGCGCGGACGGCCGTGGTCCGGCAGCGGCGGGCCCTCGGCCTCGCGGGCGTGCCCCTCCTGGTGACGGGCTCGCTCTTCGGCGTGGCGCCGACCGTGCTCGTCCCGCCCGAGCCGGGGACCTGGGCGTCGGCCGCGGCCGGCCTGCTCTGCGTCCTCGCCCTCGTCGGGGCCGGCCTTATCGCGGGCTCGCGGGGCCCGAGGCCCCGCAGGGCCCGGGTCGCCCGGCTCCGCACGGCTAACGAGACCGACGCGGCACGGAGGGGCGCATGACCCCGCCGAACGGCACCTCGAGCACGACGCCGCACCCCTACCCGGGGACGATCGCCGTGGTCATCCCGACCCGGAACAACGAGCTCTCGATCGGGAGCGTCATCCATCTCGCGCAGCGGTACGCGGCGCACGTGATCGTCGCGGACGACAACTCGACGGACTGGACGGTCGAGGTCGCACGGGCGGCCGGCGCCGAGGTCGTCTCCAGCGCTCCCGGAAGCGGCCGCACAGGCGCCATCCTGGCGGGGTGCCGGCACGCGGTGGATGCCGGTGCATGGGCCGTGGCCCTGTTCGACCCCCAGGGCTACCACCTCACCGACGACATCCCCGCACTCGCAGCATCCGTCCTCGCGAACACGGAGGACCTCGTCATCGGGTGCCACGAGTCCCTGGAAGAGGCTCTCTCCACTTCGCCGGCCGGCCCGGTCGTACAACCACGCCACCCGAGCGAGCCGACCGATCCCCGGTCACCGTTCCGCGTCCTGGGCCCACGCGCCCTCGGACTGGTCGACACCGTGACAGACGACGACTTCGAGACGGCGATGACCGCGCTCGCCGTCCAGGCCGGCCTCTCGGTGGCCGAGCGGCCGGTCGGGATTCGCGAAACCCCCACCGAGCGCGATAAATTCAACGTCCCCCTCTACCGTGGGAAACGGATCGCGGTGGTCGTCCCGGCCTACAACGAGGAGCTGCTGATCGCCGAGACCCTGGCCTCGATACCCAAGTACGTTGCCGGGGTCTACGTCGTCAACGACCAGTCCGCCGACAGGACGGGGGAGATCATCGACGAGCTGGCGACCCGGGACGCACGGATCCACCCCCTCCACCACCGGTTCAACCAGGGCGTCGGCGGCGCCATCGTCTCGGGCTTCAAGGGGGCGCTCGAGGACGGGTCGGAGATCGTGGCGATCATGGCCGGCGACAACCAGATGGACCCGGCCTACCTGCCGTCCCTTCTCGACCCGATCGTCGAGGGTCGCGTCGACATCACGAAGGGGAACCGGTTGCGCCGCGGGTACTGGAACGGCATGAGCGCCTGGCGGCTCTTCGGCAACCTTCTTCTCGATCTCCTCAACCGCGTCGCCTCGGGGTACTGGCATGTCCGGGACCCGCAGAACGGGTACGTCGCCGCCTCGAGCGACGTCCTGCGGCTCATGGACCTCGACTCCCTGTACAAGCGGTACGCGTTCGAGAACGACTTCATGGTCAAGGCAAATATCCTGAACCTCTCGATGATCAATATCGATATCCCGGCCCGGTATGCGAACGAGCGGTCCTCGATTCGCATGGGGAACTTCATCGTGATGACCAGCGCTTTCTTCGTGAAGTCGTATATCAACCGGCTCTATTCCAAATACCTCAAGCTGGTCCCCCAGCCGGTCCCGAGGAGGGAAGACGTTTGAAGATCGGAATTTTCGCCATCACGCCCGCACAGATCCATTTCTACAAGAACATCGTTAACGGGCTTCGCGAGGCCGGCCACGAGACGTTTCTCCTGATCCGCGACTACGGCGAGTCCCTCCAGCTCGCGGAGGAGCTCGGGATCGAGCACTACGTCTTCTCCGACCCTCCCGACTCGAAGCTCGGCAAGGTGGCGAACTTTCCGCTCGAGATCCTGAGATCCACCTCGTACCTCCGGTCGAAGGGCGTGGATGTCGTGACGGGGTTCGGGATCTACGAGGCCTACACCTCCGCCGTGCTCAGGTGCCCCGCGATCACGTTCACGGACTCCGAGTACAACTGCAACCGCCTCTCCTTCCTGGTCCAGTTCTGGCTCTCCGAGAAGTTCATGGACCACATCGTCACGCCGGAGAAGTATTCGCAGGACCTCGGCGAGAAGCAGGTCCGTGTCAACAGCTACAAGGAGCTCGCCTATCTCCACCCGAACTACTACCAGCCCGATCCGCGGGTCCTCGACGAGCTCGGTGTTGAGCCAGGCGAGCCCTACGTCATCCTCCGGTTCAACGCCTTCGACGCGGTCCACGACGTGGGGATATCGGGGTTCGACGACAAGCAGCGAGAGCTGCTCGTGGACGCCCTGAAAGACCACGCACGGGTCTTCATCTCGGCCGAAGGAAAACTGAACGACAGCCTGAAGGAATACCTGATCCCCACGAAGAAGTGCCGGATCCACGACGCGCTCGCCTTCGCGACACTGCTCGTGACCGACACCCAGACGATGGCCACGGAGAGCGCGCTGCTCGGCACCCCGACGATCCGGGTCAACTCGTTCGTCGGCTCCAACGATATGAGCAACTTCGTCGAGCTCGAGCAGGACTACGGCCTCCTGTACAACTTCAAGAATCCGCTCGAGGCGATCGAGCAGGCCGAGAAGCTCATCTCCGATCCATCACTCAAGAATGACTGGCAGAAGAAGCGGGACGTCCTCCTCTCCGACAAGGACGACATCGTGGAATACTTCACTCACTTCTTGATTGAGAACACCTTCACCCAATACTCTAGGCAACAAGCCATGGTTGTGCATAGTCTCGGCATCCTCAAGAAATGAAAAAGGGGTTCCCATCAGGATACAAATTTTCTCAAAAATTCATCGAATATGCTTCGGTGGATGAAAATTATCGGTAGTGTGCCAAAAGTGATGTAAATTCTGAATGGCCCTGGATCCAACCTGGATTTGGAGAAAGGAGAACCAGGACCATGATCCCGTTATCGTGTATCGAAGATTATCTTACCGACCAATCAGAAGGGATGCGTGCCGTCATCACGTGGTTTCTGAACCTGGTGATGCAGCTCGAAGCGCTTCAGCAAGCCGGCGCTGAGCGTCATGAGCGAACCCCGACCCGGACTGCGCATCGAAATGGCACTCGCGATCGAACCCTCGTCACCCGGTATGGCGATCTCGTCCTCACCAAACCGCAGTTCCGAGAGAGACCGTTCGAGACCCAGGTCTTCGGACGGTACGCCCGGGTCGAGAGGGCTCTGGTGAACGCGATCGCCGAATCGTATCTCCAGGGTGTCTCGACCCGGAAGGTCGAGGCGATCATCTCGCATCTGGGGATCGACCAGCTCTCACCATCCTCGGTTTCGCGGATCGCCGGGGACCTCGATCGCGAAGTCCAGGAATTCCTCACGCGAAAGATCGAGCAGCCATTCCCGTATCTTTTCCTCGATGCGTCCTATTACACAGTCCGTGACGGCCCACGGTATGTTTCGAAAGCACTCCTCGTGACGGCAGGTGTCCGGGACGATGGGTACCGTGAGATCCTCGGAGCCACGATCGCGGACTGCGAGAATGAGGCGTTCTGGTCCGGATTCTGTGACGACCTGAAAGAGCGAGGGTTGACGGGAGTTCAGCTCGTCATCTCGGATGGCCATCGGGGCATCCAGGCGGCTGTCAGCACAGCTTTCCTGGGGGCCTCCTGGCAGATGTGTCAGGTGCACACGACCCGAGCGGTGCTGAGAAACGTCTCGAAGAAGGATCAGCGCGAGATCGCCGACCTGCTGCGGGAAGCCTACGGCAACGAACGGCGACTCCAGGACTGTGCCGATGACCTTGCTGTACGAGGATATCAGAAGGCGGCAACGACGATTGAACGGTTTCTTCCAGGACTCCTGAACTACACAGCCTTCCCGAAGGCGCATCAGAAACGTATCCGTACGACCAATGTCATGGAACGAATAAACCGGGAGCTGAAGCGGAGAACCCGGGTCGTCGGAGCGTTCCCCTCCGATCAGTCGTTGGTGCGGCTCGCTGGATCGATCCTCAGGAACATCAACGAGGAGTGGATTACTGGCAAAAGATATTTGCTTATGGACGAGTGATGATGATCCGGGGAGACAGGGTCCGAGGGAAATTACAGCACTTCTGAGACGCTACCAAATTATCTCTTGGACTCTGCAATGTGTTTGATAATTAATCGAGGAAAAGATACGGCCTATAGAGTGAGCGAACGAAGGAGTGAGGTTGGCTGGACAACCTCGCTCACTTAATTATTAGGGAGAAAATTTATGGTAAAGGATAAAATAACAAATACAAAGGACCTACTCGTAATATGTGACTCTTATAACAATTTCCAAAAAAGCTGCATCGAGGGCGTTTCCCCCTTTTTTCGGGAGATCACTGCATATGTGAGGACGAATCCATTTGCTGAACTTTCAAATATTATTCCCATCCCGTATCTTGCCAGTGCAAAAAAATCAAATCGAATTGATCTATCCGGTAAACCTGAAAATGTTACAGTAACACCTACGCCCATTTTTTATCTTCCGTGGGATCGCGGGTACAAAGCCCTTGGCAAATCTCAATATCTTGTCGTTCAGAAAACCTTAAAAAAACATAATCGAAAGTTCGATATCGTCCATTCTCAGTTTACATGGTCAGCAGGATATGTCGGTGCCCGACTTAAAGAAAAATTTGAGGTACCCTTTGTTGTGACGGCGAGGGGCTATGATATCTATTCCTTGCCTTTCATGGACGAAGGGTGGAGAGAGAGGATAGAATACGTGTTAAATACTGCAGATTATATCACAACTGTAAGTCAGAGTAATCTGTACCATATTAATCGATTAAACGTATCTGCACCGGTCTCTGTAGTATACAACGGATTCAGAACGGACTTTTTTTATCCGAGAGATACAATCGAATGCAGAAGGTTGCTCCATCTCCCTTCTGATCAAAAAGTAATTCTCACTGTAGGAAATCTTGTTCCCGTCAAGGGTCATCAATTTCTAATTGATGCGATTGATCGTATCGCAGACGAGAGGGATGATATCCTTTGTATTATCGTTGGTGCCGGGGTTTTGGAACGTTCTCTCAGAGAGAAAATTCACTCCTTGGGGTTGGAGCATACTGTAGTCCTCATGGGTGGAAAACCTCATAGCAGCATCCCGATTTGGATGAATGCATGCGATATATTTGTTCTGCCGAGTCTCAATGAGGGCAATCCAAACGTTATGTTCGAGGCATTGGGTTGCGGAAAACCTTTCGTGGGGACAACTGTAGGTGGTATCCCTGAAATAATCACTTCCGAGCGCTTTGGTTTGCTCGTTGAACCCCAGGACTCAGATGATTTAGCGAAAAAAATATTGATCGCATTAGATCGGGAATGGGACCCTAGAGTTATCACCGAATATGCTGCACAATTTTCCAGAGATAAGATGATAGATAAAATGATAGATATATATTGTAGATTCTTAAGTTAGTATACCCCGTCGTAACCATTCATTAGAAGTGTGACATTGTAAGACTTTGACTGGTATTGTTGGTTTATCTAAATTACATTGGAATAACTTGAATTATCTCAGATGTAATTCTTTTTCTGTCAATAATAGTTATCCGGGTTACTGCTTCGAGGTCATAGCCAAGCAATCCTAAAACATATCTATTATACATCTAATAAAAAATAGAAGACAAATATCAATCAATTCTTTAAATTCGAGCCGAGAGTTCGATAATCTAAAAAGCGAACGAGTCAACTTTTCCTTTTTTGGTCAGCGATCATTCTAAACGGAATTGATAAAATTATTACTCGCGAAGTCGAAAATCTACGGATTACCTCGATTTCCTAGTAAAATGCTTTAGCGTTACACAAGTATACAAGGAGTTGAAAGAATAATTCATGATTACTCTTCAGGATCTAGATATACCATGTCATTCCCTTTGACCGGCTGGAAAATGAGCCAGACCCAATATATAAAAATCTCAATAATAATTCTGCTTAGCTGTATAACAATATCCTTATTAATGTTTTTCAAAACATTGGACGATTTCATACCAAAACATATCGCTATGATGGTCGATATGGTATCAAGCGGGAGACTTACTCTCGGAAATGAAGAAATCATTCGGACCCCGGGCTTCTACCTCCTAGGCGGCCTAATCGTATTAATAACCGGATTCCCTCCTGAGAGCTTAATATTTTTGCCGATACAATTGGTCCCTTATTTATTTGTCATATTCTGCTTACTATATATAATTAGTGATAACGCCATCATTGCTAGCATTATCACGCTATTGGAGTTTACCTCCGGAATCACTGGAACAAGAACGTTATTCTTTTGGCCGCATGGTATCGGGACCATCCTCTTTTTAGTAATCTTAATTCTGTTATTAGGTTTTGTTAAGGACAAGACTAAAAAAGAATATATTTTTTTGATTATGGTTACTGGAGCGTCTTTGGTTTTTCTCTCATATAGCTTAACAGCTATGTCTTTAATCCTGCTCACTATTGTTGCTGTGCTAATTGCATTTGTATCTTTGATTCTCTCTCGCTTTGATTGGGATTATGAGTATAATGTTAACACTTCAAAAGCTATTCTTGTCGCCCTAATAGTCATCTCTGCCGTTGAGCTGGGTCTAACGCGATTTATGTATGATGTTTTTATTCCTACAATACAGACCACTCAAAATATTGATGTGAGCGCATGGGAAAAATTTTCCATTTCGTATTTGAATCCAGAATTAAATTCTGTGATACTGAGTCCAATAATGATCCATTATCCCATCAGCATTACTGTTATCAGTGCGATTAAATATGGATTATTGGCATTGGTTATTTTCGGATTTTGTCTTTTTGAGGGACAAAAGTTTTTACATAATAAAAGGATTGAGGGGGTAGATATTATATTAATATCTGTTGTCCTCATGCAATTGATTTACTCAATCCCTCGTCAAATGATTGGGGAGGTTATGGTAACCGCTCTGTGGTTGCCTGGGATTCTTTGTCTTGCACGCTTTTCTCGTATTTCAAATCGGTTTCGGCTCTTTTCTAAGGCAGTGATAATAACATTATTGATATTGGTTTTTTCATATTACGGTTATTTTGCCTTTGGGGGGTTGATCGATAGAATCGATTATGAGGGTGATGGATATGAGGAGTCCAATCAATGGATTAATGAGAATTCCAACTCCGCGGCAATTGTATCAGATGAATTGACGAATAATTTTAGAATCTTATTTAATATGAAGGCTGAAATCAATGATCATAGCCTTGATGCGCATTATAATGAGGTGGTTAAAGGCTCCTTGTTAATGAGCATTCCTGAAACAGCAGCTTTGGTAAAGCTTCAAGAGGGTGATATTGACAAAAATAGATACTATGTGTTGAACAATAAATTGTCAAGGATGAGTTTACAGAACTGGATTGTTATCCGCTCATGGCAGTTATCCAATAATATTGTAAGTGCAAATAATATCGTGAACAAAGTCTACGAGAATTCATTAATTTCTGTTTATCATCCATGATGGTTTTATTAATACTTATCTTTATCTGGTCTAAATTTTCTTTCAAAAATAAATATGCCTATTCCGAGAATGAGATAAGTACAAGCCCATGCATACCCAGCTCCTATCATGCCAAAACGCCTTAACAAAAAGTAACTGAGTCCGATGAGTAATATGAATCGAATTAAGTTCATGACAACGATGCCATTTACCCTGAGTCGAATGTTCTGTAACGGAATAAATATCAGATAGATAGTCACGAAAACGGATGAGACTGCGATAACTTGTAGCAAACTAAATGCAGCCACGTAGGCATTTCCAAAAAGGGCAAGAAATCTGTCCCCGAAAATGACAAGGAGAGCTACAGCGGGGAGTAGGATCGCATAAGTTACGGCCAACGTGCTCGCCACCCCTTTCCTCAAGTTCGTCCCATGGCTGCCCTCGACGAAGAACGAGGTGCTCATTGCGTCAGGAATGATCAGCACTATACTGCCTATTTGAAATGCGATATAATATAGGGCCGCATCCTCGGGTCGAAGAAGGTTCACGATGAGGAGCGGCATCACAAGTGTCGGGGTGCTCTGGAGAATTGAGGCGATACAGTTCATCAGCGAAAACCGAAAGGTCGAGCGAGCAAACATACGATCAACACGCCATGATATATCGAGGTGCTTCCTGATCACGAGCAGACCGTAAATGGCGCATAGCAAATAGACAAGACCGAATGCTCCGAATATCCCCACACTCCCGAGGAGGGCGAGAGGAAAGAGTAGGAACAGCCGTCCTCCCATGATCAAGTTCTGAACAAATCTCTGATCTGCCCTCCTAAGAGCGAGCAGGGCGAACCCCGTGGTGAGGGTGACTGCATTGGCAATCACAAACAGAATGAATAGGGTCGCATTATTCCGGATAAACGAGAGTTCAGGTGAAATATAATCGAGAAGCCCAAGATAGACGACTCCCACCCCGAAGGCCGCGACTGTCGTTATAATCAGTGAGGTGTTGAATACACGGCTGTGGTCATGCGTTGGCATGAAGCGGATGATGGTAGAGTCGAATCCGAGGCGAGAGAAGGTCATCACCAATCCGAGCGATGATACAAGGGCAGTAGCGATGCCGACATCCGCCACGGTGTACAGTCTTGCCGCGATTGTCCAGAATAAAAACCCAATACCGACATCGACGAATTTCCCGAGTGCGAGATAGACAGAATTTCGATAGAGTGGATTGCTGAGGTATCCACGAAACTCCTCCCAGGATGGCCTTTTCGCAACCGTGGATAGCGGGATATTCATTCAGCACCTGATTGATCGAAATATTTCTACATGTTTTTATAACAGAATTGTGTTAGTTGAATGCATCAATTCTAACTGCTTGCGTAGCGGGGACAACCGATGGATAAGCAACGACCGTTCTCACAGCTCTCAGCTATAGATATTGGCTTACTGGGATAGGAACTTTGAGGAGACTTGCACTCGGGGATGATATGTGCGGGCTGTGCAGATCTAACGTTGTCAAGCTAATAGCAACCATCCGCAGATATCAAGATTAACTCAATCACAGGGAGAGACTGATCTTTTATTGAGTTTGAGGTCGGAATAGTGTCAGTGTAGCCCTTTCAAAGAGTAAAATGAAATAGTAAGGGTGCTGCTGATCCTCTGAATGCCTTTGAATCTCTTTTATAAATTGACATTGAATGGAAAAGTAAATATGTATATCAAATTTCAAATTCCCTTGAGTTAGTTTATGGTGCAATAACAATCAACGATGAAAAGTTAAAAGTTATGAGCCTTTTCTAATTCGTTCATATAAATGAAGAGAGTTAGTATCCTATGAATTTTCTTAGGATCAGCTTCCGTTCTAATCACTTCCTTCGTTGCCTGATAAGAAAAATGATCTCTAATAAGGGTATAGTGGCAAACTAGCCCCCAACCTCCTTCTCCAATAACTCAAGAATGCGCTTCAATTTCACTTTTTCGCTCTCCTTTCTGTGATTATATCGCCAAACGTACTCACCCAAATACAAGAATAAT
>Ga0209510_1000927_pt1 | contig 36464 bp, 32 predicted proteins | sample BiotimSIPDNA_FD_185749 | JGI IMG/M metagenome (GOLD analysis project Ga0209510, IMG submission 185749) | Anaerobic biogas reactor microbial communites from Washington, USA - Biogas_R1 time_0 SIP DNA (SPAdes) (version 2) | ecosystem: Engineered > Bioreactor > Anaerobic > Unclassified | place...
GTGTACTTTTGCTCATTGCTAGCTGTTTTTTTGTTCAAACTCAAAGTTAGCAAAAAGAGCTGATACCTCGTGAGAAGTGTCAGCTCTAATTTTTCATCAAGCAAAAAGTTTTACCGGACAGCAATAATCTCCATTATCGAATTGTGCAAAAATTCTATCTGTTATGACCGAGTCATGACGGAAGAATACATATCGTACTTCAGGGTAATTGTTAAAATCGTCATCTTTATCTACATTGATTAGAAATCCAGACTGGTTTCCACTACGCATAAAGGGTTGTTTCCCTATATTATCAACAATATAGTTGCGCTTATCACTGTATTGGAAAGAGTCGGCTTTCAAATCAAAGTAATATAGAACTCCAAGTTCATCACCTGTATATTTCTCATAGCGATCCAACTTCATATTGAAGGTGGTAACCGCAAAGAACTTAGCCACCTCCATGTCACTTGTAAGATCAAGCCAAGAAGTATTGTTATAATAGTGTTGGCTCAAACCGTCATAGTTAATCTTGAAACGAAAAGTATCGTGTAACAACTCAAAACCCTTTTCAAATAGTTGAACCAGTGGATGCGTCTTGAGAAGACATAGGAGTTCGTTTATCTGTATGATATCATCTACAAAGTAGTCTTTATCCGCTCGAAAGAGGCTTGGCTTGCAAGGCGAAAAGAACTTTGACTGCCCGCGATATAGAAACTTGTGATTAGCCAACGAAGGCTTTAAGACAAACTTATTGTGCGTAGAGAGTTGATTAACCACAAAACAGTTATCTGATGCCCCCTCAATGGGGTAGTAAGAGACATTTGCCGAAGCCCATGGAATTCGAAAAAATAGTCCATCATAGAAATATTCCTCTGTTGCAATCTCCTGACGGAATTGATCCGTTGTCAGGCGTTCTTGTTCTATCTTTTGAATGTAAGCTGCTGCTTCATCAACATTACCAAAAGGATTCGACTTACTACCTATGTCTCCTTCTACTATGGATGTTAATGGGCGATTAATATTTTCTTCACGAAGTTCCTCCCAGTGCTTAGCAATTCTCTTATGTTCTGACTTAGACGGGTGTATAATGCGTTGCTTTAATTTTGTTGGTATTTCAATACCAGTAACGAGTTCACACTCTATTTTAAACTCTGATTTTAGCATTTCTAATACTTCAGCAACTGGTGTTATAGGATTAAGGCGACATCCCTTCAATGTCATCAACGATTGGGCAAATACAATACTGTCTTTGTCCATGCTGTTAAATGCACCTACATTATCGCCAGTTGTAAATCTATACCAAAAACGAGCCAACTGATAACCCATCAAACGGTACATTGTTGGTGCATCATTGCCTACCGTTCCTTGAAACATTATTCGGAACACAGGAATAGAAACCAACACCTTTGAATGCGCATAGTCTATTACCAGAGGAACAGCCTTGCCATTCGCCTGCATAGCAACGCCTATAGCAAATTTGGGATATTTCTCTGCTGAAACCTTCAAGAATCTCAAAGCTTCATAACAAAAACCTTGAAGCATTTGAAGAGTTTCTTGGTTGTTTAGAACTGTATTAGTATATCCAAATTTTTTCATTGATAATTTTCTGATTAGGAATTAGCGTTTTTTATGTGCAAATGAAACGTAATCGAAGCGTTGGTAAACATCCAATTGTCTTTTCCTAAAAACAGTAGATACTTTTTTAGTTGTTTACTGACTATGTAAACATGCACATTCCTGACTTGGTAGACGCATTGCTCTAAACAGAAACAACACAATACAAACACTGAAACAAATACACCATTGTTTAACCAAGAAAATGGAATGAACTATGGCAAAAATCATACCTGTCGATGTCATCAAGGGCATCTCTGGCAAGTATGGTGAATGTTGTGAAAAAGACAGTGCTTGGACTGAAGTTTCAGAAAAGTCTCTGTACGAAGTCGTGGAGAGATTTGCGCCACACCTGCCACTCGTGATCGCCCGGGAAAGTGTTGAAAGTGATGCGTAGGCCTGCGGTCTGCATGTTCTCAACAGCCTTGGTGGTAGGGGAGAGGCGAGGGTCGTCTGTGCCTACAGAGATGTAGAAGAGTGTGAGGTCACGGTTGTACTGGTCGTGTTTGGAGATGAGTCCTGGCATGGAGGCTTCTGCATCGAAGGAACTGGTTTCACGTATGCCACCAAACACTCCTGTGCTGAAAACGCCTATGTAGGAGAAGAGTTCAGTGTGTTGCAGACCTACGAAGAAACTCTGTCCACCTCCCATAGAGAGACCAGAGAGAGCACGGTGCTGTTTGTCGGGCAGGGTGCGGAATGTCTTATCTATAAAGGGTATGATGACTTGGATGAGTTCTTCCTCAAAGCCTTTCATTCCTTGGATGGAATAGCCAAAACCTGCGCCAGGCACTGTGATGTTGCCATTGCTCATCACAATGATCATCTCTTTGGCTTTGCCTGCAGCAATGAGATTGTCGAGAATGAGGTTGGTCTTGCCCTGATGCGTCCAGCCTGTTTCGTCTTCTCCTCCACCATGTTGGAGATAGAGCACTGGGTAGCGTTTGGATGGGTTGGTGGTGTAGCTGGCAGGGGTATATACATACATCTGTGCGTTTGTGCCTCTCACCTTGGAGGGATAGGTGAGGATATGCACCTGACCGTGAGGCACATCCTTGAGTGTGTAGAAATCGCAGTCTTTCTCGGGAATGTCAATGGCACTGGTCATGCGACCACAGCCAAAGAAACTGCGGCTGGCAGGGTCGGACACTTCCATGCCTCCCAAATTGAACCAGTAATAATGGAAACCAGGTACGAGAGGTTTGGTCTTTGCCATCCATGTGCCATCTGTCTGTAGGGTGAATCGGCATTGCGGATCGAGCGACACCTTCATCTGGCTGAGGTCTTCTCTGGAGCGGATTTTGAACTCCACGCTATTGTCGGGAAGGATGCGTGGGTGGGCATTTGCATTGATGTTTGTTTCAGGCACGATAAAAGACTGAGCATTGCTCCACCCTGCCAGGAGGAGCAATGCGATAAGTGTGAGGTATTTCATTGTATGTTCAAATATATTGGAGTGTTGGTTACTTGATGAAGACCTTTTTACCATTGATGATGTAGAGACCCTTGCTGACAGTGGTGACCTTGCGACCAGAAAGGTCGTAGATGGCGCACTCTTGGTCGGGGTTGCCAAAAACATCGTTGATGCTTGTAGCCTCCGCTTCTGTGTTGTCAGGAGAGAAGAAGGGGAGTGATCCCAGTTCGCTGGTGAGATAAGCACGGTTTTTCTTTACGGTTGGCTTAGGGCCAGCCCCTACCTTATAGAACTTCACGCCATTGGCAAGATTTTGCAACACGTAAGAGTCCTGTGGGGCTTCCATATCTACAAATGTTCCCACGAGCAGACCGTCGGTGTATGTGTTGAGGTCATTGCATTGAGGACCGTGGTATGATTGGTGTGTTCCTGCAGGACCATTGATTACGTATGGAGTGTTCATCTTGATAGAAGTCTGTTGCTCAAGCGTGAGGGCATGGCCGCTGCATCCCGTCACTCTATAGGCATTGCATCCTGTTGGTACATCTGCGTCGAAAGGTAGGATGAGTGTTGCCCACTGAGCTGTAGGCATATTGAAATCGACATCTACTGGAGGTCGGACAGTTATTTCAAATCGTCCCATTTCTCCTGATCCTCCGCCTGCGGCTGCAGGTTCATTTTTCTCGTTATCCCAGACAACAATTACATATTTCTTCCCTACTTGAAGGTCTTCTTCATCGTATTCAATGCAGGAAAGCGTAATGTCATATACATTGTTTATCTCATAACTATTGACAGGTTGGTACACACGTCCAATGCTGGGACCAGATCCTAATGGTGAAGGGAAAATGTAGGCAGAGACTTCTTCTCCAATGATATAATTGTTTATTCCGAGTTTCATCGTTACAGAAATACCGCCGTAAGGTTCCACGTTGTTATTATTATCTGTATGAGCCTGTGAGGCGACATAAAGCGATGGCTCTGATCCGTTGAAAAAGATTTGTGGAGGAGTTTCTCCTTTTGGAAGACTCACTTCATGCCACTCGTCATTTTCTACATCCATATCTTTGTAAACTAGTGAAACGTAATAATGTTCTAGTTTGAAGATTTGAGAGACCTTGATGTTTTTGAGGCTGGCATCAGCAAATCCGGAACCAACCTGTAGGTCGTTGATGCGACCTATTTCTTGATAGAAATAGAGATTGTCTCCGTTCCAAAATTTGACCCCAAGAATGATGTTTTCTGTTTTATTGCTAAGATTGATGAGCCATGGGTCATTATTTGGTCTTGAAGAATTATTCAGAATGTCAAAAGTTTCATTATTTCCAACTATTCCTTTTGAGAGTGTGTAGCCAGTGCCTTCTATCGTTAGATTTGCCTTGACTGTCGCATAGGGTGCTCCAGGCTTGATGCTTGTGATACACTCTTGTTGTAGGTAGAAACCTTTGCCTTCTTCTCCGACACCTATACCTTTGTCGCCAGGGTTGAGGACATCATCTTTGTTGGTTGCGGTCAAGATGGAATATCCGTCTTGATAGCCTCCCCAGCCCCAGTTTACGTGGAAAAAGCCTGTTTCGTAGGCATCTCTATATTCATAACCATCCAAGATGAACATGTGTCCGTTGCCTGAAGTTGTTCTACCTCCATAGAGCACTGGACGGTCTTCCTTCAGTTCATTATAGATCATAGCCTCCCAATCATTGTCAGTGAAGTTACAGCGAAGGTTGGTCTTCATGCTTCCGTCATAGCCAAAGTAGTTGATGAGGGTTTGAGCAGATCTGTAAGGATTAGCCCCAGAGGCACTTGTGCCATAGTTCATATCTACGCTTGCTCCGCAGTCTCTCATGAGTTGTGCAATGGCTGTTTTCTTTGTATCAGTATCGAAATCTGCTGCTTTCAGAGGTGCAAGATTGCCAGCCCAGTCATAGGTGTGGGCGCTGAAGTCTATGCCTTTATATGTTCCTGTTCCCTGAGCAGGATGCTTGTGATACCTCATGATCTGAGCCATGGCTGTTGCCACACAACCCGTCATGGCCTGTTCTGCATCTGTTGTCCAGCAGTGTGCGTTGAAGGGAGCATCTTGATTCCATTCTGTCTCAATGAGTTTAGGAATGTCAAATCCTTGTTTGGCTGGTGCACGACGAGGCTCACGCTTCATGCCTGATTGAGAAGTTTGTTTCTCTTGCTTCATGGCAGATGCTACGTAATCATCGTATTGAGAGAGCCACCATTTGAAGTTGTCGGGGATGTCATTGTAGTCGAATGCGCCAGAGGTGCTGTAGCCTAATATAGGCTCAGTCGTTTCTTCGCCCGAAACAATCACGAATCCTTCCCTTGATGGGCTGTTCACTACATAATAGAGTGTGGCTCCATCTTTCTTTGATTCGTATGCCATCCTAAGTTCAGACTTCTGTGGCGCTTTCTTTATTTTGGAACTTCCCGAGGCTTGGGTTGTTTTCCAAAACTCAGCGGCTGTGGTTAATGCTTCTTCTCCACTGCGTTGCTGTGCATATGCCATGAAGGTGGTTTGTGCGAGACAAACAAGGAGTAAAAATTTACGTAACATAGTATAATTATATAGGTTTTTGATTAGTACCTCCCATTAAATTTATTCCCCTCTTTTTCTCTTCTTCTTGTAGTTAGGAGGAGAAAACTGCCCAAAGTTACAAATATTTATGAAATAATATATACAAATCCGAACATTTTTTCTTTTTTGATACATCTTTTATTTAAATATGAGGGGAATCACGACCTTTGTTCTGTCAAAATAGCGAAAATAGAATAGTCCCTTATGGTCATCGTGCTTGCCATGATGAATGCGGTGTCCTCATTTGCACAGAAAGACTATGAGTCAATGTGGAAAGAGGTAGAGACTTTTCAAGAGACAGGTCAGCCTCGCTCAGGCTCTTTCTTTCAGGCATTGCCACGGCTCAGTGTATCTATGCTCCAGAGTTGAGTGCTCACACGGATAGCAATCGCATAGTGGTGAAATAGGATGGAGGGGTGGCTCGAAAGAGCACCCCCTCTGTTTCATCCTCCGTGGGGAGAGTGAATAAACATAGATGGGGAAAAGGGTGAGAAAAGGATAGATTTCCCTTCAAAATGAAGCGTTATTTACTGAAGCGTTCTTCACGCTTCAACGAACAATGCTTCATGTGCCAACGAACAATGGTGCGATGGCCAATGAACAATTGTTCAATGACCCACGAACCATGCGTGCGTTTTTGTCCCTATAAATATAGATTACTTGTTTATATATAAATCGTTGTATATGAATATAATATAAGGATTATTTACAGTAATGACAACATTGTTCTCCTGCTTGGATGGGTTGCCCAGCGAGGAGGTTTGTCCCAATCGCTTTGCTATTCTTCCACAGCATATGAAATTCAAGAAAATAAGTGATGAATTATGATGAAAAAATAATTAATCTTAAAGTTCTTATCCACATTGTGTTTATATGAAAGATTCTCCTTATCTTTGTGGTGATAAATTCGGCATGCTGTGCCAGTAAAACAATAAAGAATACAAACATGAAGAGTTTTGGTAAGAAGGCGTGGATGTTGCCACAGCCAGTGCTGATCATCGGCACATACGACAAAAATGGTAAGCCTAATGCAATGAATGCTGCTTGGGCTGGTCAGTGGGACAATCATGATGTGATGATCTCTATGGGAAAGCATCAGACCACTGAAAACCTAAATCTCAAGGGTGAGTTTACGGTTGCGTTTGCTACCGCTGAAACAATGGTGGCTTCTGACTTTGTGGGAATTGTGAGCCAGAAGAACGATGCCGACAAGATGGCGAAGACGGGTTGGACGGCTGTGAGGGCAGAGCATGTGGATGCTCCTGTATATACAGATTTTCCAATGACATTGGAGTGTCGCATCAAGGAGAAGCTTTATGAGTCGGAATCTGGTTATTACATCATTGCCGAGATTGTGAATATCCTCTGTGAGGAGAAGTATCTGTCTGAAGATGGAAAGCCTGATGTGGAGAAGATGAATCTCATTACTTTCGATCCTGTCCACATGGGATATATCCAGTTGGGAAAGCGTGTGGGACAGGCTTTTGGCGAGGGAAGGAAATTAAAGTGATGTTGTGAGAGCAATCATTCAATAAGAAGATGAAAAAGATAATATTTGCTATTGCATTGCTGATGGGTGGTGCAGGCATGAATGCCCAGACAGAGAACGGGTTTAAGGTGATGGATGTTCAGCGGGATTTTGCTGAAAATGGCTTCTCTTATTTCACGGGTGCTCCCATTCTTGCGGCAGGAGACAGTGTGAGGAACAATGCGATGACCATTGGTTGGGGGGCTATCGGCAATGTGTGGGGAATGCAACGCCCCACGATGACGGTGTATGTTGCTCCCAAACGCTACACACACGAGGTGATGGAGCAGTCTAAGTATTTCACTGTGATGGACTTTGCCGACCCTGAGATTGCAAGGTATTTGGGCAGTAAGAGCGGAAGGGATGGCGATAAGGCTAAGGCTCTTGGCTTGCATGTGGCATATACCAAGAATGGCACGCCTTACTACAAGGAGGCCACTTCTGTGATAGAGTGTGAAATCATGTATGCCGAGGACATGAAGGAAAGCGGTTTCCGCAATGATGTGCCCAAGCGTCTGTATATGAACTTCTCTGCGGGTATCCACACCATGTATATTGGTGAGGTGGTGGGTGCGTGGAGGAAGTGATGCGTGTGGAGTATTTTAGATTTTTCGGTTGGCAAGGTCATGAATTACCATGCCTGCAATTGACATGCCGAAAATGGCGGTGATATGGCAGAGCGAGCCATTGATTTGTGCTTTTGAGGTACACCATTCGTGCTCTACCAGACTCTGGTCGCCAGGGGCATCATACACGGCTGTGTCTGTGCCTCGTTGCCCACTGAGTAGCTTTGCCTTAGGGCATAGACATCCAGAAGTACCGCATGAGTCGCTTTCGCCCAAATTCTGCAGGGGCTTCTCCTCGCTATACACACAGTAGAACTTGCGGGAAGGGAAGGTTTTCTGTTTCTTGAACTTGTTCCTCAAAGCACGTGCCAGAGGATCGCCCTTGATTTTCCAGAACTCGGCTTTCCTCACCATGAATGGGTCTATGCGCAAGGCTGCACCCATGGAGGAGATGAAGGTGATGTGTTTGGGAAGGCTGGTGGCACGAAGGATGAGGTCTGCCTTCTCGCTCAAAGAGTCTATGGCATCAATGATGAAGTCATAGTCTTGCATGTGGAAGGATTCGGCTGTGGCTGGTTCGTAGATTCTTTGTAGAGCCTCAATCTTGGCATGTGGGTTGATTTCGAGCAGACGCTCACGTAGCACATCCACCTTCACTTTGCCAATCGTCTTGCTGGTAGCCATGAGTTGGCGATTGCAGTTGGTCACACAAACGCGGTCGGAATCGACGAGGGTGAGATGACTGATGCCACTTCTCACAAGACATTCGGCACACCAGGAGCCTACGCCTCCAAGACCGAAGATGAGCACGCGTGCTTGGCTGATGTGATGAACTTTTTCCTCTCCGAGAAGTCTTTCGGCACGTCTCAGCATGCCACGTTCGAGTGTTGAAATCATATTTGTTCTTTTGATGAATTGATGGGGTTGAGGTGCGATGGGAAAAGGTCAGCAGGGTTCTTTCCTACTTGATGTGTTCCCTTTTTTCCGTGCAAAGGTACGGTTTTCTTATCAATTTCTTATCAGTCATCCCTGTGTATTATGTATTTTTAAGAACAGATGAAACCATGAATGTGCATACAAACGAGCAATATTTCTTGTTTTGGGAATACAAACGCTCATGCTGTTTGTCATTTGTGCTTATGTATTTGATGATTTTCGTAATATCTTTTGGTGGGAAAAAACTTTTGCTGTATCTTTGTGCTTTAAAATCAGTTTATTGTATATATATACGTAATGAAAGGTTACTTTAGAAAGATTAGCACGTTTGTGTTGTTGGCAATGTTGTGTGGCATGAGTGTTCAGGCTGCAACATGGACAAAGAAAGACAAGAAAAGCAAGAAGGACAATAAGGAAGTGGTGGTTTCTCCATCACGCTATCAGGTATTGACTGGTCGTGACTCTGTGAGCATGGCTGGTGTGATGAATGTGGTTCAGAAGGGTGATACAATCTATCTCGAACTGCCTGTCAGACTGTTGGGCAAGCCTTTCCTTGTATCAAACAAGCTGCAGCAAGTGCCATCAGAACTGAATGAATCGGCAGCCAATAAGGGTGTGAACTATGAGAATCAGATGGTTCGATTTGAATGGGACAAGCAGGCCAGACTCGTGAAGATGCGTCAGCAGCGTGTGACACCAGAGGCTCCTAAAGGCTCTTTTCTTGCTAAATCAGTGGCAGACAACTATGTGGATCCACTCATAGCAGTCATGAAGGTGGAGGCTGTGGCGAAGGATTCTTCTACAGTGATCTTTAATGTGAGCGACCTCTTCAATGGAAGAAAGAATGTGTTGAACGATGTGTTTAATCAAATCAATATAGGTTCTTCTCCGCTCAGTGAACTCTCACGCATTGTGAGTGTGAAGAGCTATGAGCAAAGTGTGGTGGCTCTCTCGGAACTGACAACCAATGTGATAGAGGGTACTTCGAAGGTGAATGTGACGGTGGTGGTGAGCACTGCCATTATGCTTTTGCCAGAGAAGCCCATGAGGACTCGCAAGGAGGATTGGCGTGTGGGTTATTTCTCCACTCCATCCACGATCTATAACGATCATCAGCAACAGGTGGAGCATGCCAACTATATCACTCGATGGCGTCTTGAGCCGAAGGACACGTTGGCATATATGCGCGGTGAACTTGTTGAGCCTGTCAAACCTATCACTTTTTATATAGGCGGAACTGTACCTACTCATTTGCGCCCTTATATCAAGCAGGGAATGTTGGACTGGAATGTGGCTTTTGAGAAGGCTGGATTTAAGAATGCTGTGAGAGTGATTGAGGCTGACGAGACAATGGATGTGGATGGCGATGACATGCGCTATTCAGTCCTGACCTATAATGCTTCTGAAAAGAAGAATGCTATGGGGCCTTCCACTCTCGACCCACGTACGGGAGAGATTCTGGAGGCTGATATTATCTGGTGGCACAATGTGCAGTCGCTCATCAGTGAGTGGATTGTGGTGCAGACAGGTGCTATTGACCCAAGGGCACGACAGCTTCAGTTGCCAGAGGAACTGATTGGCGATGCTGTGAGATTTGTGGCTTGTCATGAGGTGGGACACTCACTCGGATTGCGCCACAACATGATTGCCTCTACAGCTTATCCTACAGACTCTTTGCGTTCACCTTCTTTTACCGCAAGGGTAGGAGGCTCTTCAGCCAGCATCATGGATTATGCACGTTTCAACTATATTGCTCAACCAGGAGATGGGGTGAAGGTGGTGTCGCCCAATATTGGTCCTTACGACCTCATGGCAATAGAGTGGGGCTATCGTTGGTATCCTGCAGGTAGTGATGAGAAGAAGGCATTGGCAGCATTCCTCGACCGACATGACGGGAGGGAATATAGATATAGTGAAACACAGTCTCAGCGCACTGCGATTGATCCTCGTGCATTATCTGAAGATTTGGGTGACGACCCTATCAAGTCTGCAACACTGGGTATAGAGAACCTGAAAAGGATAATGCCTAATCTTGTGAACTGGACTCGCAATGGTGATCCAGACCAGAGTTATGACGAAGCAGCCAAACTCTATTCGGCAGTCATCTATCAGTGGTCACTTTACCTCTATCATGTGTTGGCGAATGTGGGTGGTGTGGAGATGAACAGACCTACTATTGCTTGGTTGGAATCAGGTAATCAGGCTTATGTGCATGTGGACAAGAATAAGCAGAGACAGGCTGTGAAGTTTCTGATTGACCAAGTTCTGACCTATCAGCCATGGCTTTTTGGCAGTCCGCTTTCCAAACAGATTTATCCTCTGAGGAATACTCCTAACGGGGTGATAGAGCAGGCACCTCTCATGTTGCAGAAGAATCAGCAGAACTATATCCTTTGGGATCTCTTGAGTAATGAGAGAATCGTGCGTATGTTTGAAAATGAGTGGGAGAATGGTGACAAGGCTTTCACGGCTGTAGAGATGATGCAGATGTTGCACGATGCCTTGTTTGGCAAGACTTTGGCAGGAAAGAAACTTGATGTGATGGAGCGAAGTGTGCAGAAGAGTTTTATTGATGCTTTGATTACAGCGGCTGCTGAAGGTGAAGGTGTAAAAATCAATAAGAGCCTTGCAGACCAAGACTTTTGGCAGATGATATGTCCTGAAGAGACTGCACTTGCCTCCAGTCGTCCTCGCACACTCGACTATACGATGCCACAGGTGACTCGCAATAGTGATGCTTTGAGTGTGAAGCGTGCAGAACTGCTCCGCATCATGCGTCTCTGCAAGAGCCGTTCCACAAGTGGCGATCTCGCCACTCAGATGCACTATGACGATATGGTGCTTCGCATTCAGACTGCTCTCGGACTGAATAAGTAAGATATAAAAATGATAAAGAAGAAATAAGAGAATATATACAACTATGAGAAGACTTCGATTCATGTGGATTTTGTGGTTGTGCTGCCTCTTGTCGGCAACAGCCCAGAATCGTACGATTACTGGTACAGTAAAGGATGGTGACTTTGGAGGTGAGCCTTTGATGGGTGCTTCGATTGCCGCAATTGATGGGACGACCAAGGTTGTGGCTGCCTCAGACGTGAATGGACACTATTCAATATTTGTGCCTGAGAACATACAACGACTGGTGGTCAGTTATATGGGTTTTGAATCTAAGACCATCACCCTCAAGGCTGGTGTGAACAAATATGATGTGACGCTCTATACATCCACCAAGAATCTGAAGGAGTTTGTGGTGACAGGTTATCAGCAGATTGACCGTCGTAAACTCACTGCAGCAGTGTCTAATGTGAAGATCTCAGACGAGACTGTAGGTGCGGTGAAGAATATTGACCAGGCTTTGGTGGGACAAGTGGCGGGTCTCTCTACAGTGTCTGCTACAGGAGCGCCGGGTGCACCTGTGAAGATTCGTATTCGAGGCACTGCTTCTATCAATGGGGTGCAGGAGCCTCTTTGGGTGCTAGATGGTATTCCTATTGAAGGGAATGAGATTCCAGCCATTGAGAATCTGAACGACATTGATGATCTCTATCAGACGAGCATTGCAGGCATCAACCCTTCCGACATTGATAATATCACTGTTTTGAAAGATGCTGCTGCAACAGCAATCTATGGTGCAAGAGCAGCCAATGGCGTGATTGTGATTACGACAAAGAAGGGTAAGGAGGGACGTCCTGTTGTGAATGTTTCTTCCAAACTAACATACAGTCCTCGTACCAGCATTGATCGATTGAACCTGCTTAATGCCAATGAAAAGGTGAACCTTGAGTTGGATCTCTTGCAGAGTGGGTATGATTATCGTGCTCATAAGGGTGGTGTGGCTAATGTGCTTGATGAATTGGGTGAGTATGACCTCTTTATTGCCAGTGGGTGGAATGCTCTTTCTGAGCAGGCTCAACAGAGCATCAACCGTTTGCGCACTATCAATACAGACTGGAATGACATTCTCTTCCGTGGTGTGTTCAACCAAGAATACAATGCCAGCGTGAGTGGTGGTAGCGAGAAGGCTCATTACTATGCTTCAGCTGGTTACTATACTGAACAGGGTAATGTGAAGGGCGTGGAAAACAACCGATACAACATCACCTTGAAGACTGACTTTAAACTGAATAAGATTCTCAATCTGGGCATCTCTCTCTTTGCCAATCAGCGCAAGCAGAAGAGTTTCATGACAGACACAGGTGGTTTCACCAATCCTGTATATTACTCTCGCATGGCAAACCCATACTTTGAGCCTTATGATGCTGAGGGTTATTACAACTACGACAAGAATGTTCAGGGACGTGAGAATGCTGCTCCAGACTTCAATATCTTTGAGGAGCGTGCCAATACCTCTAAGCAACGCAAGGATCGTTCTGTCATGACCATTGCAGATGCTACCTTCAAGTTCTCTCGCCAGCTTAAGCTTACAACTCAGTTTGGTCTGCAGCACGACAACTATACTCTCACTCGTTATGCGGGTCAGAACTCTTATGCCATGCGTAAGGCAAAGGAGTCTGCCACATATATGGTGAATGGTGTGCGTCAAACGATTCTACCACAGGGTGGTATGAACAAGCAGACAGAAGGACACACAGACCAATGGACTTGGAAAGCCATGCTGGAGTGGAACAAACGTATTGCCGAGATTCATGATGTGGAACTTATGGGTGGTACAGAGGTTCGTCACGTGGAATCTAGTTTCCTTACCTCCACAGCCTATGGCTATGATGCTCGCACATTGACCACTCAGCCAGTCATCTTCCCAACAGAGAATATCGCTCAGCGTTATCCACTCTATGAGGAGAATCATACTGAGAACGCTTATGTGTCTTGGTTTGCTACTGGTTCTTATACTTACAATCGTCTTGCCACGCTGGGAGCAAGCGTTCGTTTTGATGGAAGTGACGTATTTGGTGTGGCAAAGAAATATCGCTACTTGCCTCTCTATTCAGTGAGTGGACTGTTCCGTTTGAACGATTATATGCCGTTCTTGCAATTTGACGAATTCAATGTACGTGCTTCATATGGTTTGCAGGGTAATATCGACAAGAGCACCTCTCCTTATTTGATTGGTACCTTCAATAAGACATCTGTTCTTCCTGGAAATGTTGAGACAGTCATTGCAGCAGAGACCGCTCCAAACCCTAACCTCAAATGGGAGAAGACAGAGAACTATAACATCGGATTTGACATTGCACCAATCAAAGATGCTCCTGAACTCATTAGATTGACGCTCGACTATTACTACCGTCGTTCTACAGACCTTATCTCCTCTCGCCAATTGCCTTTGGAGACAGGTTTTGCCATGACAACAGTAAACTGGGCTTCAATGGAAAATAAGGGTTGGGAGTTTGCGCTCAACACACGTAACATATCTAACAAGGATTTCACTTGGACTACGAGTCTTAACTTGGGATTCAATAAGAACAAGATCATCAATGAGACTGTAGCGGAGAACTCCACCTATCCTGCTCGTGAGGGCTATCCTGTAGGAGCTATCTTCGCATATCGCACGGCAGGTGTGGACGCAGAGTTATGGCAGAAGATGGCACGAAACAGACTGCTGCAGAGTTCTTCAAACTGAACCGTTTTGGTGCAAGTTCGCTTACTGCAGAGCAACAACGCAACCTCTACACCTATATGGGTACTGATGAGCCTAAGTGCTCAGGTGGTTTCATCAACAACTTCAAGTGGCATGATTGGGAATTGAATGTTAATTTCATGTTCAACCTTGGCATGAAGGTAAGAGTTCAGCCCAGTTATTCACCCACTTACTTCGACCGTGGTCTGAACACCAATCATGATATTCTGGGTCGTTGGACAGCCGACAATCCTACTTCCAACATGGCAGGTCTGATGGTCAATACGGCTGCACGTGCCAGTGAATACATCCATTTCTCTGAATACAATACCTATAGTATGCTCGACATTTGGGTGCACAACCGCAACTATTGCCGTTTGCAGAGCATTCGTCTGGGTTATCGTATTCCTAAGAAGGTGCTTGAACCTATTGGCATCAGCAGTGCTGGCTTGTCACTTGAAGGTCGTAACCTCATGGTTATCTCCAGCAACTATGACAACTATCTTGATCCAGAGACGATGGGCAATCCCTATGCCCAGCCAGTGCCAAAGAGTTTCATCTTCGGTATCAATGTAAACTTCTAATTTCTCACCACTTGGATTCATTAGAAATATGAAAAGATTCTCTCTCATATCATTATCAGTTGTGATGGCTTTAGCAGCATTCACACTGACAGCATGCGACAACTTTCTCGACATCACTCCTACTGGTAAGGTTATTGCCAAGACAGGAGAGGAATACCGTGCCTTGCTCACCTATGAATATAAGTATTTCGCCAAGGATCGATACACGACCACGGTGCGTACAGATGAGATCCTCATGGACAAGAACAAGTCTTCCAGTTCAGACCTCGAAGCTTATTTAGACCTGTGGAGATGGAAGGATGATAACCCTTCACCCACCACCACTTATTTCTATTGGCGTAATTACTACCATGCCATCTACATATCCAATTATATCATAGAACATCAGGATGAAATAACAGAATCAACCACTGCTCAGATTCATCAGTTGGTAGGAGAGTCCTATATGATGAGAGCCTATGCTCACTTTCTTCTTGTAAATCTATATGCAGAGGACTACTCTCATTGCACTCCTGCCACCACACGAGGTATCCCCATGCTATTGCAGGCAGATGTGAATGCCATTCCTGCCAGCAGTTCGGTCGAGGCAGTATATCAGCAGGTTCTTGCAGATATTGCCGAGGCTGAGAAGTATCTTAATGTGGAGAAATGGGAAGCAGGTGAGAACTACCGATTTAATAAGATCTCAGCTCAGGCACTACGTGCGCGCGTATTCCTTTATATAGGAGACTGGCAGAAATCTCTTATTTCCGCCAAGGCAGTGATTGCGGCTCATGGCGAACTGGAGGACTTGAACACCAGCGCAACATTGCCCAATAGTTTCAAATCGGTGGAGAGCATTGTGGCACTTGAGAAGTTCAGCAGTGATCTCTACACTGCCATCGACTTCCCTTCTCTTGATTTCATTGCGCTCTATCGCACAGGTGACCTTCGTCGCACCAAATTCTACAAGCGTGTAAACTCATCCACTTTCAATCTTCTGAAAGGTGCCAGCGACGAGTTCACATGTTCATTCCGTTCTGCTGAGGCATATCTTACAGCGGCTGAGTGTGCGGCAAGATTGGGCAACACCTCCGAGGCAATAGACTATCTCGCCCCTCTTTTGGAAAAGCGTCTCAATGCTACGGCTTATACAACAGAGATGGCTCTTCTTGCTCCAATGACCTCTGAAGAACTCACGCAGGAGATTCTGGACGAGCGTGCCCGTGAACTGGCTTTTGAAGGACATCGTTGGTACGACCTTCGACGCACAACCCAACCATTACTCACTCGCACCTATGATGGAGAGACTTTCACACTTACTCCTGAGAAGTACACCATGCGTTTCCCAACCGAGGCTGTAGAGTCTAATCCAGAGATTGAGCGTTTCAATGGTCAATAGGATGTGTGAGGGCTTGTGTCATAGGTGGGACTCAGGGACATTACAGGCTCTATGTCCCCCTTCATCATACAACTTAGACAAATCAAATTAATTTAATTATCCATAATATTAACCCATTAATTACAAAAAACATGAAGAAAATTTTACTTATCTTAGTGGCATTTGCGGCCACAGTAGGTGTCTTCGCCCAGAAAGCAGGAAAGAGTGCAGGATATACTCCTGTCACAGACGCTAAGGAACTTGGTGGTCTTCGTATTGCCAGTGTTGCAGATGGCTCTGTCTATGCTTCCAGCACCTATAACAAGTCATTCACTTTTGGAGGACAGACTATTGCTGAGCCTCTTGATGCCATGACCTCTGCTGTCATTGTAAAGTACAGTGCAGACTTGGAGGAACAGTGGGCTGTTACTCTTGAAGGAAATGCAGTAGTTACTGCCATGACTACAGACGAGGATGGCAACCTCTATGCAGTTGGTACTATGACTGACAAGGTTACCTTCTATGGTTCAGAAGGTTCTTCAGATCTCACTGCAGATGATAAAAACGGATCTGCTTTCGTATTGAAGGTTTCAGCTGATGGCAAGCTCTTGGCTAGTAAGATCATCACTTCACAGACAAATCAAGAAGTTGCTGTTAGTGAGTTCCCATTCTATCTTCCTGATGATATGAGTCCTATCTATGTAACACCTACAAAGGTTCAGGTTTCAGGTGATAAAGTTTACGTTGCAGCAAACTATCTGGGCGACGTTGCAGAACTTGGTTGGGCTGGTAGATACATTGCCTACTACGATTTCGGTATGTATCTAGACGATAAGAGCACAGGTGTCTTCTCTTTGAACAAGGATCTTAAAGAGGCTTCAAATGTAGCTTGTGTTCATGGTGAGCAATTTGGTGGTACACAGGCTTATCCAGAGGCTCTCAGCTTTGTAGTGGATAATGGCACTGTATATATTGGCTTCTTTGGCTTTGGCGACTTGACTGTGGCTTCAGCAAGTGAATCTAAAGACCTTAAATTTGAATCAGGCAAGCACCCATTCACTCTTGCTACTATCAAGGATGGTACTATCACAACAATGACTTACGATGCTCCAGCTCACTACAAGGATGCTAAGCCATACTATATTGATATGAACCTTTCTGCTGATAACATCATTGTTTCTGGTACTTACTATGGTGCACTTCCTTTCGACAATAGCAAGACATCAGGCAAGACAAGTGAAGCAAATGGTGAGACTGCTTACGAATTTACCAGCGAGGCTTTTGTCGCTTCTCTCAGCAAGAGCGGTTTAGTTAATTGGGCTGCTGTTCCTGGCAAGGAGTCAGTAGGCAAGAAGTCTGTCATTGCATTGGGCCAGGTATTTGTGGCTACCAATCAGGGTGTCTTCCTTGTGGAGGAATCTACAGGTAATGTAATGTCACTGGATGCTGAGGGCTCTCAGGTGGCAGATTGCAGTTACAACGGTCTGTATTTCACTTCTATTGTTGCAAGTGATACAGATGTGAAGATCATTGCAGGCGAGCTTGATCCTGTATCGGTGGATGATGTAAGACCACTTAGCAGAACTAGTGCCCCTACAGGTCTTTACATGGATGACGGCAAGATTGTCATCGTCAAGAAGGATAAGAATAGGTACTCTACAAGTGGTGCGCTAATCCCATAATCTAATATAGATTATATGCTTTTAAGGGTGAGGAGTTTCGACTCTTCACCCTTTTTCTTTCTCTAAAATATGCTTGCGAGAGTTTGATGAAGAGGACAACATTAGCCCCCTATGATGATAGAGGAAAGTAGATAAAAGTGTGCGTGCACGAGGATGAAATGGTGGGTTTCCCCTTCAAATTGACAAACCACATGATTGCAACGTTCTTCATGCTCCAACGAACAATGGTTCAATGACCAACGAACAATGCTGCGATAGCCAACGAACAATTGTTCGATGACCCATGAACCATGCGTGCGTTTTGTCCTCATAAGTATTGCGTTCTTGTCTCTTTATAAATCATTGTATATAAAGAAAATATAAAGAAGCCAAGAAGTTGGATCATGGATGGGTGGAGAGGTCTGCCAAACGCTCTATGAATTCTTGTTCAGTGTGATGGCCCGAATAGAGATAGTCGATGATGTCATCTTGTGCTTCCTTCGATTGGCTGAGCAGCTGGATGGATGTCATCATACAGCCATAGGAGTAGCCTTGCTCCTCCATGAGGGCATAGAGAGCCTGTTCCTTTCTGGTCATAGTTGGGTCATGTGATACCCCATGCGGTTGAGCTGGATGGCTACACCCATGAGATAGAGTTGATGGATGCATGCCACATAGGCATGAAAGGCTTCCTTTGTGCCTGGTTCAATACGTTGGCGCATGAGTGCGTTGTAGATACGTGAGGCGCATTCACCGACCATTTTCTCCATTGCCTTTGAGTCTTCCTCGTTCAGCAGGAGCACCTCCTCACGGATGTATTCGTCGAGATAGTCAAATCCTCTTTTTTCACGCATGCTCACATATAGGTCTTCTTTGGATAGGGCAACAATGTCTAAGTCCCATAGTTTGGCTAAAGCCATTCCGATATACATCATCCATCCTAAGGAAACAGTAGGGTAGTCTTTGTATTCGCGAATGCCGTCAGGGAGATAGGCACGTGCCGTCTCTTCCCATTTATCCTCCACATCGGGGCACTCGGGCAGTCGCTCATCTATAGCCTTGATGCCTACAAGAAACTGATGCAGGTCTTCTCTTAGTTGTTCTTCAAATTCTTTCATGTCAATGTATTTCAGTCTATGTTGGCTTTTATTTCACCTACACTTCGTTCTCCTCCTCCTCTTTATTTTGCAGATTGAAGCACTCGGTTAATCCACCTCTCACTTCTGGGCAGAAAGAATCCTGCCACTGGACCTACAAGGAAGAGGCAGATGACAGTGCCGATACCTACCACACCACCCAACAGCCATCCGCAAGCCAGGAAGCAAGCATCTACAATCATACGAATGATGGAGAACTTGCGTTGCAGTTTGTCGCTAATCACCACTCCCACCAAATCGTTGGGTCCTGTGCCTGCATCAGACTTGATCACAACAGACATGCCCATTGCCAGAATCACACAGCCGAGGGCATTGCACACGATGCGAAACCACATTCCGCTTTCAGATGTGATGATGTTGCCCAAGATAGAATTGAACAAATCAATGATAGGACCTCCACAAGACATGCAGATGAGAGTGCCTATCTTGATGTAGGAACGGTCCACAAACAGGAGGACGATGATGATGAGTATGCTCACGCCCATGTGTGTGTTGCCATGTGTGATGAGTGGAGAGTCTGCCATCTTGCCAATGGTGCGACTCAATCCCTGTATCATGACATTGAAGGGGTCGGAACCCAGACTTGCCAAAAGAAAGAGTGAAACGCCCAGATGTGCCACAATCAGACCTGCGAAAAGGATGGTCAGTCTAATGAGTTTTTCGTTCATCGTGTGGTAGATTTGATGGTGTTTGTATGATTTGTGTTACAAAGGTAGGTAAAAAAGTCTTTTCAGCAAAATGGATGTTTGGTTTTCCGTAATAGAGGTCATATAATCCTGAGAACAGGTATAAGTGATTCTTCCCAATCGTTGTATCTTTGCACTGCAATGCTAAATTGCATCGGAAATGAAAAATATGCACTTATGAGAAGGATTTCATTCTGATAGAATAGGAATGGCATGTTTTATTATAAGAACTTTTTGCTATTTCCAATATCTTTTCATACTTTTGCAGTATTGATTTTTGTTTAACATTTTTAAAAACACAAACATGATGAAAGAACTAAAAGGAACTAAGACTGAGAAGAATCTCCAGGAGGCATTTGCAGGAGAATCCATGGCCCGCAACAAGTATTCCTATTTTGCCAGCAAGGCAAAGAAAGATGGTTATGAGCAGATAGCCGCCATCTTTGAGGAAACAGCCAACAATGAGAAAGAGCATGCCAAGATGTGGTTTAAGTATCTTGAGGGTGGTGCGGTGAAGGATACCTTGAGCAATCTGAAGTCAGCTGCTGAGGGTGAGAACTATGAGTGGACAGACATGTATGACCGCATGGCTCAAGAGGCGGAAGAAGAAGGCTTTGTGGAGATAGCGGACAAGTTTCGTCATGTGGCTGCTGTTGAGAGGCATCACGAGGAACGCTACAATCGACTGTTGAGCAATATAGAAGAGGGCATTGTCTTCTCTCGCGAAGACGACCGCATCTGGAAGTGTCGCAACTGTGGACATATTGTGATAGGCAAGAATGCTCCAGAGGAATGCCCCACCTGCAATCATCCACAGAGCTATTTCGAGATCTCTGCTGTGAACTATTAATCATTCTAACACAGTTCATTCATTTTAGAAAGATAGAGTAAGATTATGATAGATTTTAATTACTATGCTCCCACCGAGGTGGTGTTTGGAAAGGACTCTGAGGAGCAGGTGGCCAGTCTCGTGAAGAAATACGGTGGTCACAAGGTGTTGGTACATTATGGAGGAAAGAGTGCTCAGCGTTCTGGTCTGCTCGACAAGATTTGTTCCCTTCTCAAAGAGGGCGGTATTGACTATGTTGCACTGGGTGGTGTCGTGCCAAATCCTCGCCTTAGCAAGGTGCATGAAGGTGTGGAGATTTGTCGCAAGGAAGAGGTGGACTTCATCCTTGCAGTAGGTGGAGGCAGTGTGATAGACTCTGCTAAGGCCATAGCCTATGGTGTGAACTACGATGGTGATCCTTGGGATTTCTACACAGGCAAGGCTACGCCAGAGAGTTTTGTGCCAGTAGCATCAGTGCTCACTATTCCTGCCGCAGGTAGCGAGATGAGTGAGTCGAGCGTGATTACCAATGAGGATGGTGATGTGAAACTTGGTTACAGTAATAATATAAGCCGTCCGAAGTTTGCCATCATGAATCCTGAACGCACCTTCACATTGCCTGCTTATCAGACAGCAGCAGGTGTGACCGACATCATGATGCACATGATGGAGCGTTATTTCTCTCATGATGGCGACATGACAGTGACCGACAATATCACAGAGAGTTTGCTCCGCACCATGAAAGAATGTGTGTTTGCTGTATTGGAGAATCCAGAGGACTATCGCAATCGCTCACAGATCATGTGGGGTGGTAGCCTTGCCCACAATGGACTTACAGGTTGTGGTCGCACGGAAGACTGGGCAACCCACCAGATAGAGCACGAGTTGAGCGGTATGTTTGATGTCACTCATGGTGCGGGTCTTGCTGCTGTATGGTCAAGTTGGGCACGCTATGTAATGAAAGAAGACATCAGTCGCTTTGTACGTTTTGCGGTCAATGTGATGGGAGTAGAGAATGATTTTACCAATCCAGAGGCTACAGCCATGAAGGGTATTGAGGCTATGGAGCGTTTCTACCATGCTATTGGCATGCCCATCAATATCCACGAACTTATAGGTCGTGACATCACTGACAAGGAAATCAAGGAGATGGCGCGCAAGTGCACACACAACTTTACAGTCACTCATGGCAATTTTAAGGTGTTGGGTGCAGACGATATAGAGAAGATCTACTGCATGGCACGTTAGTTGTCGAAAGCGAATAGTATGAGTTCTTCTCTGTGTGGACTCATTTATATAAAGTGTGGAGATAGACCTCTGAACCAGTGCAACTGAATCGGAAATTCTATCTTCACGCACTTTTTATCCCCAAAGTGATGGAGGAATCATTTTTATTTTGTAGATTTGCGACCGTTATTTATGCTTCTATTATTCAAATTTAAAGGAGAAAGCATAGCAGAATAGATTATAATCAATTAAAAAACAATCACTATGGAAATTAAAGCAGTTCGTATGTTTGACCATGGTTTTATGAACCAGGCATTTGCTTTCGGAGGAGAAGAAGGCAAAGAGAATTTTGATGAACAGATCATTTACCGTTCCAGTTTGCAAAACTTCTTGATTGATACTGGCAGTGAGGTCATTCTTGTAGATACAGGCTTCCCCGCTGAATTTACTGCTCCTGAGAAGAAAATAGGTGCACCTCTCTATATGGGTGAGAAACTTAATGGATATATGGAGGCATTCAAGGCTTTGGGTTATAAGCCAGAGCAGGTCACAAAGATACTGGTCACTCATAAACATCCAGACCATACGGCTGTACTGCAGGCTTTTCCAAATGCACAGATTTATATAGGTGCAGAGGATGCTGATGCCATGAAACTGGAAGGAGATAACATTGTGCGTGCAACCTTCTCTGATGGTGCTTACCACAATTTCCCTGCATCTCAGAAGATAGTAGATGGTGTATATTTCATTCAGGCAAAAGGTCACACAAATGGAAACAGCATTGTTGTAGCAGAGATTGATGGATTGTTCTACATGATGCATGGCGATGTGACATATTGTGATGCAGCCCTCAAGGCAAACAAACTCAGCATTATTTATGAGGACAAAGTGGCTGCTCGAAAGACATTGGATGAAGTGCGTGAGTTCATTCAAAACAATCCTACTGTCTATCTCTCCACTCATTGCCCAGAAGGATATGAGAACTTGGAGGCGAAGTCTATAATGAAACTGTAAATACATGAGAAGGGTTTCCTTATCATTATATACAGATTAATTCTTGGATTTAATAGAATTGTTTAACTTCTTAATATACAAACGCAATGAAAGAACTAAAAGGAACTAAGACTGAGAAGAATCTCCAGGAGGCATTTGCAGGAGAATCCATGGCCCGCAACAAGTATTCCTATTTTGCCAGCAAGGCAAAGAAAGATGGTTATGAGCAGATAGCCGCCATCTTTGAGGAAACAGCCAACAATGAGAAAGAGCATGCCAAGATGTGGTTTAAGTATCTTGAGGGTGGTGCGGTGAAGGATACCTTGAGCAATCTGAAGTCAGCTGCTGAGGGTGAGAACTATGAGTGGACAGACATGTATGACCGCATGGCTCAAGAGGCGGAAGAAGAAGGCTTTGTGGAGATAGCGGACAAGTTTCGTCATGTGGCTGCTGTTGAGAGGCATCACGAGGAACGCTACAATCGACTGTTGAGCAATATAGAAGAGGGCATTGTCTTCTCTCGCGAAGACGACCGCATCTGGAAGTGTCGCAACTGTGGACATATTGTGATAGGCAAGAATGCTCCAGAGGAATGCCCCACCTGCAATCATCCACAGAGCTATTTCGAGATCTCTGCTGTGAACTATTAATTGTATCAAATATGTCCTGCGATCAAGTGAATGGCAGGACATGTATGATGGATTGTCTTTTAACCATCATGCATCTATCAAGGTATGGTGTTTGAGGAAGATTTCTAAAAGACAGCTATGATGCAGAGACTGTTATGAAATCCAGAGGTTTTCCTTTACCAAGGGAAATCCTCTGGATTATTTCTGGAGTCAGAACGATGGTTTTGGTTCAAACCATAGATTGTCCTCATGTCCTCATCTGTGAGTGAGAACTGCATCACTTCAAGATTCTCGGCAAAGTGATTAGGCTTGCATCGGGGAATAGTGATGAGTCCACGTTGCACAATCCATCGAAGCACTATCTGCGAGACTGTCTTCTGATATTTCTGTGCCAATAACTGAAGTACAGGATTACCTGCAATGTCAATGTCTCCTTGCCCGAAAGGTCCCCATGCCTCAATCTGTATGCCTTGACTGAAGTTAAATTCTATGTTCTCCACTTGCGACAGATAGGGGTGTACCTCTATCTGATTTGATCACAGGTCTTATTTCTGCATACGAGAGTAAATCCACCAAATGATTTGGATTGAAGTTGCTCACGCCAATAGAGCCAATCTTTCCCTCCTTCACGTATGACTCCATCACTCGCCATGTGAATCTCACACACTCCTTCACTGGCCAATGGATCAGCATGAGATCAATGTAGGGTGTGTTCAGTTTCATGAGACTTTCATCAATGGATTTTCTCACAGCCTCTTCACCTTCACGCATGATGGGTGGAGCCACTTTTGTGGTAAGGAAGATCTCTTCTCTTGCCACACCACTGTTGATCATACCTTTTCCCACCTCTATTTCGTTTTCATACATCTGGGCTGTGTCAATATGCCTGAACCCAGCTTGCAGAGCCATACAAACATTGTTTGTGGCATTCTCATCTCTGAGTGTCCATGTTCCAGCCCCCATCTGAGGTATTTCAATGCCGTTGTTGAGTCGTATCATCTTCTTGTGATTTGTGTTGAAAGGTTTTGTTTTTGGATTATTGTTCTCATGTTCAGAGTCTTTCCCCTTGGCTATTGCTTTCTTACAAAATGAGGAAAATCATCATTGCCTGAAGTGGGATGGTATATAAATCCCTCATGTTCAAATGCTTTTAGCCCATCGGAATGTGAGATCTGTTGTTGGAGCATGAATCTGACCATAGCACCTCGGCAGGATTTTGCCCATACTGCTTGCACTTTCATTTCATCGTTCTTCTTCACATAGAATAGAGGATGAATCACTTTTACCTCCTTTGTCACCCTGTTCCAGTCAAACAGATGCTCATACTCCTCGGTAGAGAGATGCACTAATATTCCATCATCAGCCTTCACGCTGTCAATGAGCACATCGGTCAGTTTGTCTTTCCAGAATTGATTGACGGGTTTGTCGTGAGTAGCCTCCAAGGTCACACAATGCTCCATCCTGTAGGGGACAATCCCGTCCATCGGGCGAAGCAACCCATAGAGGAAGCAAGTAATCCACAGATGGTTCTGCCCATACTCTATAGCCTTTGGACTGAGTGACTCCGCACGTAGATGTTTATATGCCTGTCCGTTGTACGCCATGATGGCAGGTACAGGTTTTACATGTGGAAAGTTCTGATAGCGAATCCTGTTTTCAATTGCAATCTTCTGGCTGCAATCCAACTGTTTCGCCAGTTCGTCTGTGTTCATTCGTGCCATTTCTTCAGCCAGCATATTGCCTGTTGTCTGAAACATCGGTTCTGACAGAGGCTTCCCCTTCACCTTTTCGGTCGGAAACATTATCTTTGCATTTGCCAGTAGTATTTGCATGAAAAGTTCTTTCTATATTTGTGTGGTGTCTCTTTATCTCTTTGTGATTCTTGCCAAATACTCGTAGTGCTCACCTTCTGCCAGGATTTCCACCTTGTAGCCACATGCTTCAGCATTCTCCATGAGCGTGTCCTTGTCTATATACAACCAAGGGAAAGGCTCTCCCTTTGTCCTCTTGTATTGCATCTGGTAAGTGAGTTCTCCATAATACTGATCCGTGTCAGGATATTCAATCTGCCCATCTTCGTCTTCAAACACATAACTAATATCCGAAGAGTCGCACAGCAACTGTCCTCCTTGAGCCAAAATATGATCCATGTGGGCAAAGAAGGCAGGCATGTTGCTTAATGTGCCCATGATTCCCATGCCATTCATAAGAATCAGAATCGTGTCAAACTGTCCTTCCAATGTGAAAAGGTCTTGTTCCAGCACCTGCTCAACTCCTCTTTCCCTCATTGTCTCAACCGAGAGAGGAGAAATGTCGATAGCAGTCACATCCATGTCTCGCTCCTGAAGAACAAGAGAATGGCATCCTGCTCCAGCCCCCACGTCCAAAACCTTTCCTTGAGCCATATCCAACGCCTTCTTTTCTATCTCCGACATGTCCTCGTATTTGCGGAAAAGCACCTCTACAGGTATCTCATCCTCCTCAAACATAGGGGAGAACACCCGAAGTTTGCCTGCCACTCCATTTGCATGATAATCAGCAATGGCTCTTCCCATTGGGTCTGCATCTCTATTCATAAGTGAAAGTTTTTTCTTTGATGAAATCTTTTGTGAAGTTATTTATTTGTTGAGCCTCCAACCGTTCTCGCCATGATATATCATCTGTTTGCTCATGCCTCCGTCTATGCAGATGTTTTCACCAGTGATGAACCCCGCCTTTTCAGAGCAGAGAAAGAGCACCATGTTGGCAATGTCCATCGGATTGCCCACACGCCCTGCTGGTTGCTGTGTGGCATCTGCACCTTTATAGACAGTATAAGCTGTGTCAATCCAGCCGGGCGAAATGCTATTGACCCTCGCTTTGCCTGCAAGACTTACCGCCAAGGCATGAGTGAGTGCCGCTATTCCACCCTTTGCTGCGGTGTAACTTTCAGTCTGTGGTTGGCTCATTCGGTCACGCGATGAAGAGATGTTGATGATGGAAGCACCCTCTGCAAGATGGTTTCTCAGGAGTTTGACCAGATAGAAGGGAGCAGTCACTCCTACATTGAGCGCATACTGAAAATCCTCGTACGAGCATTCATCAATCCCCCTCATGATGGGCAGGGCATTGTTGATGATGCAATCAACCTTGCCATATTTCTCAATCACATAGTTGGCAAACTCCTCAAGAACCTCCTTCTTGGAGATGTCGCCCACGAAGCAATCACCCTCCTTTTTGTCAATAATACATACATGCGCTCCTGCTTTCAGAAATTCATCAGCAATGCACTTGCCAATGCCTTGCGCACCTCCCGTAATGATGGCTACCTTATCTTTCATTTCTCCTATTCTGTGTAATTCTGTCTTACAGCCTTTGGCAACTTTGCGACCACAAGGTCATAGGATTCTCTGATCCATGACTTGACCAATTCGTCATCAAGCAGTTCGTAATACACATCGCTCCAGTGCTTCTTGTTCCAATGCCAAGCAGGACTGACATCTGAATACTGCTCACGAAGTTTCTCATTTCTTTCAGGAGAGAGTTTCAATGCAAATCTTGGAGCAGAATCCTTCATGTCGTGCTTGCCTCCACCCAGCCATAGACAAAGGAAAATCTTTCCTTCAATCCTGAAGGTGATAATGTCATCTCCAAACGGCTGGTCTTCAGTCACACCGTAGAGCGATAACGTATATTCTCTTATCTGTTCTATATTTATACCACAATCCATGTTTTCTTTATCTTACGATTGTCTCGACCTCAGAAGAGATGTCCCTTAGGGCGATGACAAAATTACTAATAATATTTTTAGTTTGGCTCATAACTTCACCTAAATCTTCTTTTTTTGATGTTTATAAGCCTTAAAAGACTTGTTTTTAATAGTATTCTATCATCATCACAAGGTGTCTGAGCAAAAGATTGTCAGAAAGTACTCATCTGTTTCAGTGTAAGACAGAATAAAGTCTATGGTAGATGCATGGAATTTCGGCTCTATTCATCCCGAAGGCATCTCGAACTCATCTCGAAGGCATCTCGAACTCATCCCAAAGGCTTACGGTAGGATTGGGGAGAATATTTTCTTCCTCTGCCTACTCATTCAAAATTCATGGGCTGTTTACTGCAATTCCACCTGTGGCAGAAGAAAGATGTAGCAATTCCGGCAGGATGAGTTGTTGGGCAACTCATATAAGAAAGTGAAAGAGGTCATAATGAGTTGTGATAAAAATCATACCTTATTTATATACAATGATATATGGATGTTAAATGATTCAATGCTTTAATTGTAAAAACGCATGCATGGTTCATGGGTCATCGCACCATTGTTCGTGGGCACTTGAAGCATTGCTCGTTGGTCATTGAACAATGGTGCATTAGGCCATGAAGAATGCTTCAGTCATGTGATGTGCCCTATAGAGGGGAAGTGCATGCCATTTGACCTTTGCAAGTACCTATGCTTATTTGCCCTCCCTGAGTGATAGGATAAGAGTGCGTTAATTTTATGGAATTAATATGGAAACAAGCGGTATCCTGCTTTCTTGGATACTCCGTATGGTATTCTTTCGTGCAAACACATGGCTAAATAAATGCAGATTTGTTAAGACAGATTCTAAACATCGAGGATACATATAAAATGAAAGTGCCTCTGCATCACGCAGAAGCACTCCCGATTTGTTAGATTAGCTATATTAATGAAAAACTTACTTTGTCTTCGGTTGTGACCTTAGACGCTGCAAAGTTACATTTTTTTTTCATAACTCAGCAATGTTTGTATAACTTTTTTACAAAAAAATGATTTTTTCATTGTAATTGTCCTATATGAGTGACTGTTTTGTCCTTTTTGTGTAACATCATATAATAATATCGTCTTGAAAATATAAATATACTCCATTCTTTAATGAATGTTACATTTCTTCTTCTTTAACCAGAGCATGATGCCTGTGATGGGGAGCGAGGCGGCTATGAGGCTGAGAAGAAATGCGAGGAACTTTCCGAAAAGACCAGCAATAGCTCCAGAGTGAATGTCGTAACTCATGCGGAAGATGAGATCGCCTTGGTTGATGTCCTTCAAGCCATACACGCCTCCTCCTTGCAGTTCGGTGAGGGTGTAGGGGTCATAGAAGTGATAGACATTGGAGTAGTGGCGACCGGGCAGGGGATTATGCACCACCGTATAGACACCATTGTCGTAGGGAGGAAAGTCAAAGCGAAGTGATTCTCTGCTGAAATCGGGATGGCTCTCCAATACTTTCTGCCACATGGCATCATCGTCAGCCATAGAGAGGTCTGCCCCCTCAGTGATGGATGTTGGCATGTTCCATTCATGATAGTCTTTGCCTGTGAGGAGGGTGTAGTAGCCTCGTGAGAAGGAAGGGAAACTCCATGTAAGACCGGTGAAGACAATGAGGATAAGCGGAATGAGTGCCAAGCCGCCTACTGAGTTGTGGAGATCGTAGATAACTCTGCGAAAACCACCGTTCCATTTCACACTGAGACGCTGACGGAGAATCTTTTTGCTCCATTTGCGGGGAAACCACAGAATGAAGCCAGTGAGGAGTTCTATAAGGAAGATGACCATGCTCCAAGCAATGATTGGACCACCAATCTCACGAGGAAGCCAAAGTGAACGATGCCCTGCCAACATGAACTGGAAGAACCGCTGGCCAGCAGATGTGCCGACGAAAGTGCCTGTATAGGGATTGACATTCACATGACCATAAGTGGTGTTTGCCGAGGTGAAGGTGATGGAGGAGGCTTGAGGAGCAGGGTAGTAGGTGACACCTAATATGGTGACTTCCTCCGTTGCTTCCATCTCTCGGAGAACAGGGAGCATCTTCTCCTTGATTTCACGAGGTGAAAGTGGCTCAGAACCAACAGAAGGAGTGATGGGTTCATTCCCCATCGCTCCTATCTCATTGGCAAAAGCGTAGGCCGCACCTGTGATTGCCATGATGACAATAACCAGTCCTGAGACCAGACCTAACCACAGGTGTGTGGCTCTAATGATTTTTCTCATTCAAATATGCTGATTTCTATTTAGAAATTATAGGAAACCGTGAAGCGGAAGTTGCGACCTGGTTCGGACTGCCATGTGTAGTAGTTGCCGTATTTGCATCCGCTGAAGAGGTAGGCATCCATGATGTTATTGACATTGAGGAGGAGTGACACCTTGTCTTTTCTCCATCCCAGTGAACCATCCACACGGATATAGTTTGGCATGGGCTGTTCATTCACTCCGTCAGCAAAAGTCCATGTGCTTCGATCCAGAAGTGAGGTCTCGCCAATAGATGCGCTAAGCCCCTTGAACAAGCCATTTTGCACTTCATACTTCAGCCAGAGGTTGAACTGGTGTTTGGCATGTCCAGGCATTTGTTTGCCAACAGGACTGGCAGGGTTCTGTGATTTGGTCACCTTGTAGTCGGTATAAGCATAGTTGGCCATGATGTTGAAACCTGGGAGAATCTGCCCGTTCACATCAAACTCAATTCCCTTTGACACTGACTGACCTACCTGTATGTAGTAACTCTCTGAACCTGTGTTGCTGGGGTCGGAAGAGATTTGATTGTCGATCAAGATGCGATAGAGCGAGAGGGAGGTCTGCAAACGTCCATCCATCCAGTTGCGCTTGGCACCAATCTCCCAGTTGTTGCTGACAACAGGCTTCACCTTTTCACCACTACGCTTCTGTCCCATCTGTGGAGAGAAAGTCTGGTCGTAGAGGGCATAGAAAGAGGTGAAAGGGTCCAGTCGGTAGGTAAGACCCACACGTGGAGAGAAGTGATTGACAGTTGTCTTGGTCGTTCCATAGGAAGCGTCCTTCACATGAGTGAATCGGCCAGCAAGCGTGAGGAGCAGTTTATCGTTGAAGAAACCGAGCATGTCCTGCACATACACGCCATAGGAACTCTGTGAAATCTGTGTGTTGTTGGCACGTTCCTTGATGTTGCGAGAACGGTCGAAGTGAGGGTAGCCATAGTATGGAGTGCCCATAGGCTGGTTGTGGAATACATTGTAAGTGCCTGCACTGTCGAGGGCAAAGGCCTGCATCCAGTCATACCAGGCATGCTTGTCGCTCATGTCTAAACCGCCAAGAACTTTGTGAGAAATGTTGCCAGTGTCAAACTTTCCGTTCAGATTCACTTGACCAAACTTCATCTCGTTGAGCACATCTGCATTGGAGATGGTGCGCAAGATGTTGCCATTGTCTTCAACATTGTATGCCCAGAGCGAACTTCCTGTGCGAGAGTAATTGGAATATGCCAACTGTGTGGTCAGTTTCCAGTCTTCGCCAAACTTCTTCTGATAGTTGAGAATCAGCGTATGGTCGAAGGCACGAGTGGGCTCTAATCCTGGTTCGAGGAGAGAATAGTCACGAGGAAGGGTCTTATAACCTGAAGGGGAGAAAGTGTAGCCACCACCAATGTTGGAGGCATTCATGTATTGAAGATTGTATTCAAGTGTGAGGAGAGAGTTGTCGTCTATCAAATAGCGAACGACAGGTGCGATGCTGTAGCGTTTATTATGCTCATACTGACGCATGGAGTTAGAGGTCATACCCATCACATTCAAGCGATAGAGAAGTTTCTTGCTCTTGTCGAGATGCCCATCTAAATCAAGGGTGGCACGATAGTAGTCATAACTGCCGAGTGTGATGCTTGCATTTCCCTTGTCTTGACCAGTAGGCTTTTTGGTCACTACGTTGTAGAGACCTGAAGGTTCGCCATTAGACATCATGAAGCCAGCAGGCCCTTTCACGAACTCCAAGCGGTCCACATAACTCATGTCCTCTGTCATTGGTCCCCAAGTGCTGGTGAAGTTCATGCCCTCACGGAATGCTGCCACACGAGAGCCTCGAGCATTCACCCTCACATAGTCGCCCCAGTGTTCCAGCTTGCTCACGCCACTCACGGTGCGCTGAATACCCTCGTCAGCAGAGAGTATGCCCAGATCATCCATCATCTCTTTAGACACCACACGAATGCTCTGTGGCACTTGAATGATGGGCATGTTGAGTCTTAAACTTTGAGAAACAGTCTTCTTTGTGTAGGGTTGGAGAACTCCTTTCACGACCACTTCGCTGATATTCTGTTCTGCAAAAACGAAGTTGCTGTCGGCCAAAACTTGTGTGTTTTCTTCTCCTGCCTTGGTGGAAAGTGTCGCTCCACATGCCATCAAGGTCATCAATGCTAATCTTTTTACCATATTATTCTTTTACCTAATCTTTTTACCTGAAATTTTTTGCAAAGGTACGGCTATTCCTGAGACCTCACAATACTCATATTTTGGTAAACAGACTCTGGCTATTGGTATTTCAGACCTTGATGGATGTGAAATGAACTCATTCCTTTCTTTCATGCCCGATTCTATCTCGCAGAAAATGAAATACACTTACTTTGCCAACGAAGTGGGCTCCATTTTTATTTCTATAAATATTCACATCTCAAGATAATAGCAAAATGATGTGTGTCAGTAAAATGAAATCAAACGAAATCGAATAGGAGTAGGGAAGCCTCCTCTGAGGAATAAATGTAAAGTGAATAAGGGTCATTGAATTTGCCATACTCATGTTTGAAGAGATAAAAAAAGAGCCAGACAGTCGTTGTGACCGTCTGGCTCAGTGTTGAATGTTTGAACAGGGAACTTATTACATGTTTTCGCAAGAGGAGTGTGCTTCCTTCTTCACTTTCTCGTCCTTCTTGAGTTGGCGAGCCTTGTAGCCAAACTTTTCAAATCCTTTCTGAATCTTCTCAGGAGAGGTCTTGTCAGCATCGTACTCTACTGCTACTGTCTGATCCTCCACACTGGTGGTAATCTTCTTTACTCCCTTCTCAAAACGGAGATTTCCCTTAATCTTCTTCTCGCAGTTGTCACAGTGCATCTGTGGAGTGGTGGTGTAAACAACTGTCTTGATGTCTTTTGCCATAGCCATAATTGACACCATCAACATCATGGCAAGCATTGTGATTGTCTTTTTCATTTGTTTCTTTATTTTTATGAATGAATGTAAGAGTTGTATTTGCGTGTATGTTCTTTTGCCTCTAAGCAGAGAATGGAGTGGGATTATAGCCTTCCAATATTGTATCTGATGCCTACATATCCCATCGCTCCTTCCACAGGCCCATACACAGTAGTTGTGTCAAAGTTCTTTCCCCAAGGATTGCCACCGTCGATGACAGCATTCTTCTGTTTGCGGTTGGTGAGGTTCTCTCCACCCACATACACTGAGAAGTTGCGGAACCAACGGGTTACCTGAAGATTGAGCATCTCATAGGCGTTGAAATGGCTGTTCCATGATGGAGAGCCATCAATGAGGGTATATGCCTTAGGCATGCGACCACCACCGTTGAGTTGGAGTGTTGCATCGAACTGCCAGATGCCGAGCGGTGTTTTGTAGGAAGCGGTGAACAGCCCTTTGTAGCGACTCTGCAAAGGTTTTTCCATCCGCTTTCCTTGGATGGTCTCTCGTGCATCATTGTATCTATATGCGGCTGTCATCGTCAAACCCTCAAAGAGAGGATAGGTGGCGTCTATCTGAAACACGTGGGAATAACTCAGCCCTTTCAGGTTGCCGATGTGCACTGCATGAGGATTGCTGTCCAGATCCAACACCGCCTGATGATTGAAGCGGGTATAGTAGTAGTCTGCATTCACCTTGAGGTATTTGTTGCCTATCGGAATGTTCCACTGGGTGTTTGTGCCAAAGTTCCATGCCTCTTCCATGTCGAGTTGGTCGAAGGAGAACTGACGACCGCTTGCCAGCAGATAACTGTATTCTGCTAAGGGATGCACGGCTCTATAGCCCTTTCCTGCAGAGAAACGCAGGCCTACTAAATCGCTTGCTTGCCATTTCAGGTGAAAACGAGGAGTGGCAAAAGTTCCATATAGATTGCTGTGATCCATACGAATTCCTGCCATTGCAGTGAGGGTGGAGCCCAGTTCGTAGGTGTATTGAGCATATGCTCCGGGCACATTCTCTTTCTCGTTCCATCGGGTGCGGCTTGCATTGCGCATGTTTTCCAGATTGTAGAGTTGACCGAAGTAGTCATGATTGAAACTTACACCTGCTGACACCTCATGATTCTGATTGAAATGGTGTTCCAGCAACAGTGAGGCATAGAGGTTCTTCTCATTTACGTAGTAGTTCTTATAACCGAAGATAGCATCCTGCTCGTGCATGTTGGCATGAGCCAATAGTGCCACATTTGTGCCATGTTCAGGGTTTAGCATGAAGGCATGCTTCATATATGCCCCATAGCGGTTGGTCTTGACATTGCCATGCCAGATGTCGCCACTCTCGTTGATGGCATTCATGTTCATGGCAGGACCAAATTTGCGGTCTTCATTCAGCAATCCCAACCCACCATGAAAGATGTAGTGATCGGTCTTGGCATGCCATCTGTTTTGGAAATTGAACTGCCGATTGTTGGGCGAGTCTTGCCACCCATCATTATTCTTGTCGTGGTGTTCCCAATTATTCTCAAAGTGTCCAAGCAGTTCGGTGGACACCTGCTTGTTAAGATGGATGTTTCCCTCGGCATTTGCCTCCATTTTAGACATGGTGTTACCATAAAGGTTGATGCTCATGCCTTGCTCGTCTTCTGGTTTGAGATAATCCACATTGATTTGACCTGTGATAGACTCATAGCCGTTTTTGACAGAAGAAGCTCCCTTGCTCACCTGTATGCTCTTCATCCATGTGCCAGGCACGTAGCCAAGGGAGTAGGGCATGGCAGCTCCTCGAAAGTCGGGCAAGTTCTCGGTGAGCATCTGCACATAAGTGCCAGAGAGACCTAATAGTTTGATCTGTCTGGCTCCTGTGGCAGCATCGGAATAATTAATATCTACAGAGGGATTTGTGCTAAAACTCTCACCCAAATTGCAACAAGCCATCTTGAAGAGTTCTGTCTTGTTGATGATGGTGCCATTCATAGCACCAGCCATGCGTGAGGTGCCGGGACGACTACTCACCACTGTCACCTCGTTCATCATTTCTTCACCCACAGGGTCATCTTCCATGGCTTGTTGTGCCCCCATGGAAGTTGCTAACATCGTAGAGATGCCCAGCAAAGAATATATTTTGTTGTTCATGAATTATACTAATTGTTCGTTACTTGATTTATCTATATATATAAATGAAGATAAAGCAAGTATTAAATAATTAGCACACGGATAAGATGCAGATAATGTGTGGGTGGTGCATGAGGCATGACCCTAATGATCTGCGGAGAGATAAATCGAACAAATTGGATGAAGGGAATCTCTAAACCAACATGAGCGATCATCATGGGTTGAATAGACTGGAAATCCACGTGCATGCTCTGCGCCATTGAGGCTGGTGAGAGCTTCACGACCTCTACAGTCATGCACTCGCTGGTTGTTTCGTGACATCCTTCATGATCGGATGTGACTGATTGAATCATATCCACAGTCATAGTCTCTCCATGATGCATACAGTGCATCATAGGGATACCTACTCCCATATATATAAGTAGTAGGGAGAGTATTACATTGATGGATATGTTTAGATTCCTCTTCATTGACGGCACAAAGTTAGTCTTTTTCTTTCAATGTTCAAATATTACACATGTATATTATGGATTTTTAAGAACCAAACAGAGTTTGATGGATAGCGAAAAGATGTAGGGAAAAGACTTGACTTTGATTTCACTCTGTCGTATAGGCTTTCCCCTTATCATTTTCCTTCTATGAACATCTATATCATAGTTTTTACCTATGAATAAGATTCTTGTTTATTTAACGTTAGTTCGACGGATTCAGAATAGTGCAAGCCGTGTGTCACATGTCCTTTGTGTATTGATGTGCGGCTTCTTTGGAAATAAGCAATATGCAGCAATGACCTCCAGTAAATCGACTATGAAATTGAGAAGTTCCCTTTCTCGGTTGTTAGGTGTATTAGTCACATCTGTTCTGATATCTAATTGGACTTCAAATTGAATTTTTCCCTATATTCGCGAGGTGTCAAGCCGAGCGTGCGCTTCACATATCGAGTAAAGTAGTTGGTTGTATTGAAATCCAATTTGTAGGCAACGTCGGTAATGGTGAGATCATCACGCTTCAGGAGGCGAACTATTTCTTGTGTTGTGAAGTAGTCAATGTAGAAAGAGGCATTGTGACCTGTGGCTTTAATGCTGCATTCTGACAGGTATTGTGGTGAGATGTTGAGCATGGAAGCATAGTATTCCACCTTGCGGTTTTTGCGGTAATGTCCTTCCTGCAATAGGACGATAAATTGTCGGGTAATGCGGGTGCTCTGGTCGATACCCGCTAGTTCTGTTGCATGATAGCGTGAATGGATATCGTACATGTCGAGTACCATCATCTCAATGCTTCGGGCTACCATCTCGGCATAATAGATATGTGTGAGTCGATTGTGCTGCAGTTGCACTTCTGTAAAATCATGAAGGATGGTCTGAACCTCTTCGCTCGTCATTTTGATGACAGGATTTTCCGCCATGGCAAGCAGTCCCTTCATCTCATAGTTGCTCTTGGGAAGCGATATGCGCATGAAGCGTTGTGTGATGATGGCACTCCTCATGGTGAATCCGTCACTGAGACGAATGTCATTTATCATTGTACGGTTAGGCATAATCAGACAATCGTTCATTTGGGCCTCTACGGGCTTGCTGCCAATCCTAAATGTGATCTTGCCGGATGTGACGATGATGTGCAGGCATGTTCCTATGAAACCGTCACTCATTGCATCATAGACATCATCTGTGAATATTACATCATCTTCTCGGAGAATATATGGTTCATCCCCGAATTGCGTTGGTTTTGTCATGCAATCCGAGCAGTAGTAGATTGAAGTATTCGTGGTCTCTATAGCCATAGGCCCTGCGCTTCATGACCTTGATTTTATTGTTAATGCCTTCAAGGATGGCATTCGTCAGTGGCGCATCATACCATGCAGGTATTCCGGTCCTGCTTGCCATCAGTGTGTTGGCGACCTTTACAAACGGCTGTAGCTTTGTCTCCCTGGCCCTTTCGCACCAATAAGCCAGCTGCTTCCCTCCTTCCTCTTTACTTTCCCGGCTCCATATCTGGTCAAGGTCTTCCTTGAGATAGTATGCATGGAACAGCGGTGTATTGGTAGTGAGGATATTGTCAAGTCTTCTCTTCTTCTCGTCGTCGAACAC